>Ga0207073_1014_pt1 | contig 56178 bp, 47 predicted proteins | sample Alteio_BWMinHeat_65_FD_153575 | JGI IMG/M metagenome (GOLD analysis project Ga0207073, IMG submission 153575) | Enriched cells from forest soil in Barre Woods Harvard Forest LTER site, Petersham, Massachusetts, United States -... | ecosystem: Environmental > Terrestrial > Soil > Temperate forest >...
CTCGGTAATTCTGCGCCACCTAAATGCAGCGCATCATCGCGATGTTGTGCTTCATCTTGCGACATTTTTTCTAAAATTGTTTTGCTTTTTTGATCTTGCGCGGGCATGAGTGTTAAGTGATGGTCTAAATGTTTGATTACTTGCCGCTCAGTTTCTGAAATAAACCCTAAACTCCATTTATCGCCAACAATGCCAGCACTCATGCCGATGCAAAAGGAACCCACATACCAAAGTGGATTTAAGTAACTGGTATGACTGTTTAATTCATCTAATCGTTCTTTGCACCAAGCAAGATGATTGCCTTCTTCCAAAGCAGCGTGGTGCAATTTGGCTTTGAGTTGTGGTGAGCGTGTCACGACAGCTTGCCCGTGGTAAAGCGCTTGGGCAGCCACTTCTCCTGCGTGGTTGACACGCATCAGTCTTGCGATGTGTTTTTTATCGTTTTGACTGAGCTCAACTTCTGGAATATTCCGTGCAGGATTATGCTCGCCAGTAGTCTTCGCGTGATGAGTCAGCGTCCTCAGCATTTGATCAACGCTTATACAAATTTTATCTAACAGAGAATAATGTCGATGGGCCATAGTATAAACGCTCGCTTTTTTGTCAATAATTGCCTATTATACTCCGCATGCAAAATCGGTACCATTCAGAAATCATTGCCAACCATCCACACTTGCCAGCACGAGTGCTGCGTATTAGCACGCCGCATGGAGAAGCGCTAACACCTGCTTTTATGCCGGTTGGCACGCGCGCCATGGTGAATTACTTATCGCCTTATGATTTGGTGCAAAGCGGCAGCCAAATTATTTTGGGCGGTAATACGTATCACATGCTGTGTCAACCTGGCATGGAAACCATCGAAGCGTTGGGCGGTATGCACAAGATGATGGCTTGGAATGGCAGCATGCTGACCGACAGCGGCGGTTTTCAAGTATTTAGCTTATCAAAGCGCGGGACGATTTGTATTATCGATGAAGAGGGTGCGCATTTTAAGCACCCGCTCACCGGCAAAATTTTGCATTTGACCCCAGAAACCTCGATTAACGCGCAAAAAATAATTGGCGCTGACATCATCATGGCCTTTGATGAATGCACACCTGAAAGCGGTGGGCGCGATGCTGCAGTGAATGCCTTAGCGCGTACCCATCGTTGGTTACTGCAATCAAAAGAAGTGTTTGCCGCCAATCCTTATTCAGCCTATGGCTATCAACAAGCATTATTCGGCATTATTCAAGGTGGTAGTTTTCGTGATTTACGTGAAGAAAGCACGGAATTTATTGTGTCACTTGATTTAGATGGCATTGCCATTGGTGGTGAAGTCATTGGCTTTGACATGGCAAAAACCCTTGAGATCATCGATTGGGTGCGCCCGATGTTACCAAACGATAAAGTGCGTTACACCATGGGTGTGGGATTAAATCCTGAAGATTTGATTCAAGTGGTGGCTAAAGGTATTGATATTTTTGATTGTGTGGCGCCTACTCGCAATGCTCGTCATGGCACGCTTTATTGCGGTGAATTTATTGAGCGCGATGGTTGGCTTGCCTTTGTTGCACCCGATGGATTCGATGCGCCGCGGTTGTTAATTAAAAAAAGTCAGTATATAAAAGATGACAAACCTATTATGGCAACGTGTACTTGTTATACGTGCAAGCATTTTTCACGTGGGTATTTGCATTTTCTGTTTAAAGAAAAATTAGTTGCTTACGTGCATCTTGCCAGCATTCATAATATTCATGTCATGCACATGGCGTGTGAGAAAATGCGGGAAATTATGTTACGACACAGCTAACCTCAGCACCGCACTAATCGTCATCGGCAACACCGTAAACGTTAACACCAATAATCCCGCTAAAAAAGCAATCGGCCCAATAATATTCATTCCGCTACTATATTGATTCACCATGTTCACCGCAAAAATAATCACCGGCACAATCAGTGGAAAAATCAAAACCCCCATGATCACACCTTGTTGACGTAAACCACTTGTGAGCGCTGCACAGAAAATACTAATGCAAGTCACAATGGGCATGCCTAATAATAAACTTAAACCCAGCATGATACTCTCTGCAAAGGTCAAATGAAATAATGGTGCCATTAATAATGACAGTAAAATAATCGGCATGATGTGCATCAAACAATGCGCGATGCATTTTGCCATGATTTGCATGGTTAATGAAACGCAAGTTAACATGCTTTGAGTTAAAAACCCATCTTGTAAATCATTCAAGAAGAAATGTTGTATCGATAACAAATTAGCAAATAATGCAGCGACCCAAAAATAGCCTGGCACCATCGATGAATCATAGGTTGCAAATGCAATAGGAAACACAATCAACATCATGCAAAATAAAGTCATGGGGTGCAACCAATCTGATAATTCTCGATAGGTCAAACGACATTCTTGCATGATGAGATAAAGAAGTGTTGTCATAGGGATAACTGATGAATGGGTTGATTGATGTGCAGAAGTGTTTGATGAGAACTGACGATTGCAATGCCGCGAGCCTTACAATGTGCATTGATTTCCAATTGTAAAAATTGTTGCGTTGTTTGATCGAGTGCAGTCAGTGGTTCATCGAGTAACCATATTGGTTTTTTGATCAAGAATAATTTTGCTAAAGCCACACGTCTTTGTTGGCCTGCTGATAGTTGTCTGATTGTTTTATTTAATAAGGCGTCTAATTGTAATGTTCTGATGATGTGATGGAATGCAAAAGACGAAACATGATGCAATAACAATGACAGCTTAATATTTTCAAGCACGGTCAGCCCCGATTTTAATCCAGTTTGATGACCAATATAATGTATGTGTGTTTGATATAGCGGGTGATTAAAAATGTTCTGTTGATTAAACGTTACCTTGCCACTGGTTGCTTCTTTTAATCCCGTTAAAATTTGTAATAACGTGGATTTACCACTGCCATTATTCCCGGTGATTAACAGCAAATCGCCATCTTTTAGCTCGTAGCTCACCCCTGAAAAGAGCAGTTGTTCCTGATGTTGATGACCTAATGATTGCAAGCAAAGTGTATTGATAAGCATCCTCCTTAGTCAAATAAATAACGTATACCAATTGCAAGATCATTGGAACCCGTATTACCTGCTTGATATAAGCCAAATGCGCCTGAGCGATGGTGAATGCGTGTTAAAAATTGCCATTTGGGATATTGAGGATGTGAAAACGTGGCTTCAAACATTAAAAAGTTCAATAAATGTTTAGTGTGAGCGTGATCTGCTTTCTCAAGAGAGGGGATGGCTGTCACATAAGATGCACCCTCGCCAATCACAAGTGATGTGGTCACATAATCGTTCCAGGGAAATGAAGTGAAGCGAAACATGAGATAAGGATCAAACTCATAAATGGGCCTTGGTTGATTGCTGCCATGACGGGTTGTGACATTGGCAGCCAATTGAACAACACCTACAATTGGGTAAAAAAATTGGCGTATGGGGTTTTCTGGGTTTAAAGTGTAAGCCAATTCAACGGTATTGATTTGCTCAGGCCACCTGCTCATTTGTCCTTTAAAGATATGCATCATGGGTTCTTTTAGGGTTTGTCCATGATAATAAGCGATGGACCAAGGGTAGGTATCATATATGGCGTTTTTAGGGATTGCTGTTGCATGGATGATGCCACAATAAGCGAGCATCATTAATAATACTTTAATTTTCAAACTGTTACGCATGCCACACCTCAATATTGACGAATTCTCGTTGAATCTTTAAGCACTGATTTAATTTTAGGTGATAATCTTATCATTCATACAATAATTCACCAAGGGGCTTGTTAGTCAAGCTCAATACCGTTAAAATGCTCGCTTTTAGCATCTATTTAATTTAACGAGAGAGATTAGTTCCATGCCATTAACAAGCGCCGATAAGGCGAAGATTGTAAAGAAATTTCAACAAGGTGCAAAGGATACCGGTTCCTCCGATGTACAAATTGCCTTGTTAACAGCCAGTATTAATTTACTGACCGAACATTTAAAAGAACATAAACACGATTGTCATACGCGCTATGGCTTGACTAAGAAGGTGAGTCAGCGCAAGCGTTTGATGACTTATTTGAAACGCACCAATTTAGCGCGTTACCAAGCGCTGATCAAAGAGTTGGACATTCGAGGTTAATCAATCAAATGAGAGAGCAATTTATTGATTGTTCTCTCATATTCTTCTTTTAGTCATTTAATTTTTAGGTGGATTCGTGAGCACAATCAGAAAATCATTTCGTTATGGTAATCACACAGTGACCTTAGAAACTGGTGCGATTGCACGTCAAGCAACAGCATCTGTAATGGTCTATATGGATGATACAGTAGTATTGGTGACCCTAGTCGCAGAAGACAGTGCTGAAGAGCGCGATTTTTTTCCACTGAAAGTCGATTATCAAGAACGAACTTATGCAGCAGGTCGAATACCTGGCGGCTACTTTAAACGTGAAGGTAAACCGAGTGAAAAAGAAGTATTGACTGCTCGCTTGATGGATAGGCCTATCCGTCCTCTATTTCCGAAAGGGTTTAATTGCGAAGTGCAAATCATTGCAACAGTATTATCAATGAACCCTGAAATTAATCCTGATATTCCAGCGCTGCTTGGTGCATCTGCTGTTCTTGCACTCTCAGGCATGCCTGTCACAGCTCATCTTGCCGCAGCTCGAGTGGGTTTCATTGAAGGGCAATATGTCTTAAATCCGACCATCAAACAACTTGAAGTGTCACAACTCGATATGGTGGTTGCTGGGACGGAAAATGCTGTGTTAATGGTGGAATCAGAAGCAAAAGAATTGCCCGAAGCCACCATGTTGGGTGCGGTCATGTTTGCACACCAAGAAATGCAAATTGCATTAAATGCCATTAAAGAATTATCGCGTGATGCAAATATTGTGCCATGGGAATGGACAGCGCCCATTGTTAATCAAGACTTGGAAACTCGTATTAATGATGCAGCACGCGCTGCGCTTTCTGAGGCGTATCAAATTAAAGTGAAAGCTGACAGGCAAGATACCATCGCAAGAGTAAGAGATGATGTCTTACAACAATTTTTGACTGATGATCTTGATATCGATGAAGAAGCTGCACTGATCCGCGATGTGAAGTTAATATTAGATAATTTAGAATATAACATTGTACGAAGCCGCATTTTACAGGGTTTGCCTCGTATTGATGGCCGTGATTTATATACTGTTCGCCCAATTGATATCCAAATTGGCATATTGCCACGCACCCATGGTTCTGCTTTATTCACGCGCGGTGAAACACAAGCTTTAGTGGTGACGACTCTCGGTACTGAACGTGATGCACAAGTGATTGATGCACTGGAAGGTGAGCGCCGCGATAGCTTTATGCTGCATTATAACTTCCCTCCTTATTCGGTGGGCGAAGTGGGTCAAGTGGGCAGTCCAAAACGTCGAGAAATCGGTCATGGCAATCTTGCTAAACGAGGTATTTCACCGATTTTACCGCCGCAAAAACAATTCAATTATGTCTTGCGTGTGGTTTCTGAAATTACTGAGTCCAATGGCTCAAGCTCAATGGCCACCGTTTGTGGTACCAGTTTATCCTTAATGGATGCGGGTGTTCCGATTAGCTCGCACGTTGCTGGCATTGCCATGGGGCTTGTCAAAGAAGGCGATCAATACGCTGTGTTGACAGACATTTTAGGTGATGAAGATCACTTAGGTGATATGGATTTTAAAGTGGCAGGATCGGCAACCGGTGTGACTGCATTACAAATGGACATCAAAATTAATGGCATTACTGAAGCCATTATGGATAAAGCATTACATCAAGCAAAAGATGCCCGTTTACATATTTTGCACATCATGCAACAAGCCATTACTGGGCCACGTCAAGAAATGTCTGCTTATGCACCACGCATTATCAGCATGAAAATTCCATCCGATAAAATACGCGATGTGATTGGTAAAGGCGGTGTGACCATTCGTGCATTAACCGAAGAAACCGGTACGGTCATTGATATTAGTGATGATGGTAATGTGAAAGTTGCCGCAGCCGATCTTGCTGCTTGTGAAGAAGCCATACGTAGAATTGAACGCATCACAGCTGATGTGGTGATCGGTCAAAACTATGAAGGAACCGTCACAAAGCTCATGGATTTTGGCGCCCTCGTGACCTTCTTGCCTGGCAAACAAGGGCTTGTCCATATTTCACAAATTGCCAATGAACGCATTGCCCAAGTCAGTGATAAATTAGCTGAGGGGCAGGTGGTGCGCGTGAAAGTGCTTGATATTGATAAGCAGGGTCGTGTTCGATTGAGTATGAAAGAAGCGAATGCACAAGATGCGACCGCATCAGATGCGGGCAATGAAAAAACCAGTAGTGCGGAGTAGCGTGACACATCATGCATACAACAAAAAAAGTAATTACCACTCCCAATGATCCGCCTCTTGAAATGTTGGAGAGAATCCCGGTAGAGATAGCCAAGTCGGGAATAGAAGATGCCAAAAAAAAGGTTTTTTCACAAATTTGTGAAGCAGCCAAGAAACGTGATGTGGATCAACTGGCTAGCATTAAAAATAATTATTTGCATGATGACGAAGGTTATGAACGGTATGAAGTGCATCCTTCTGAAACTTGTTTTTCAATTATCATAAATGGTTTTACGCCTTTGACTTTTCTGGCCCATGCGGGTGATATAGAGTCAGCTAAATTTTTATATAAACAATTTCCAGCTAGCAGTTTTTTAATACGTGAATGGGAGCTCGTACAAGATCCTAACCGATTTTTAGATTATGCAGTGCATGACAATTATTGGGATATTCGTGATGTGCTTAATATTCATAAAACTGAAATACTGCTGCCATACCTTGATAAGTTACCTGACGGTGAGTCATTGAATTTAGCCTATTTTCGTACCTGTGCTGATATTTTTAAAGGTAATTCTACTACTGTAGCCGGTTTTCTTAATAATTTATTGGATGATGAGATATTGTTTGAACACTCTGCTAAAAATAGCATTGCTTTTTTAGCGGGTAAATATGCGCCCATTAATGTTCCTAAAGGTATACTGTCTGAACAATATTTAAAGAGATTGTTTTTACAAGGCAGTGTGGTTGGAGGGCATTACACGCAAACAGTTGATTCATTGTTTCTGCCTGGTAAAACACCACCATTTAAAAAAGTACCATTTGTAACTGCAATAAAAATAGCATATTTTTTGGTAACAGAACTACTTTACATGAACCTCTTGCCTACCATATATCATCCAGATATCTTGCAAAGTATGATGGCCTGCAATGATCCATATGGTTTCTATCGCGCATTGCTTAATAGAAAAGTTAATAATGAGCACACAGAAAAATTAGTATGCAAACGTCTGGAGTCAAAATCATTGTTATTAAAACAATGTATGCTCAAATTTCATATTAACTATGAGCAAGCGCTTTTTCTCACAAGGCCAGAGGTATTAACTTGGCTGATGCAGGGCGTACAATTAGTAACACAACAATACGTACTCGTGCCAGAGCTCTTAATCAAGATCATGTCATTAATTCAACCCGGCATATCTGATGACTTGGCAACAGATTTATTTAACAAAGTATTTTTTGTTATAAATCGAGATTTTATGATTAACGATATCGACCGGTATTTATCTGGCATTTATAACGCCAATCGGCATCATGCAAAGCGAGCTAACAGTGTTAAAGAAGCCTGTCTGCATGTTAACAATGCCTCACATTTGAAATCCATAATTAACGATCAACTTTGTTTATTTGCTGGTTCATTAAACGGCAACAAAGAAAGCAAATTAAAGCATGAGAAACCTTTTGGCAAGAAAGGCCGTGATGAATTTATTGATATTTTAGAGAAGCATCAAAAGAGAATGTTATAGGAAAACTCTGGTTTCAGTATGGGCTGGCGGATCGATACGAATTTTACCAAAAAATCCAATTTCAACAAGAACTCTAAGGAAATAGTAGGGTGGATTAGGCGCTTTTTGCCGTAATCCACCGCATTAAAAAATATCATTATTATTTTTGGTGGATTACGGCGCAAAAAACGCGCCTAATCCACCCTACTACATTCTGCCCAAAATTTGAGGAGACTTTCTATTCAAACTTAAAAATATCATTATTCAAAATATCGTCGCCATTTTCTGAAAACGGTAAAAATTGCGTCGTACTTTCTTGATTAAATAATGTTGAAACAGTTGGAATCAATCCACTGTTCATCTCACTCCATAACTTATTGAAGCTGTCCCCAAAGTTTTCAGGAAAGCGTTCTGATGTTTCTTGCTTGTGATCAGGTGCTTGATTGTTAACGTTTGCATTAAGAGATGGCGTCAGGATCAAAGGCACAACAGCAGTCGGCACTGTTTGTGTATTGCGTACTGGAATATTATTTCGTGTTGTATGAAGTACCTGTTGAACAATAGTCGTTGATTGGGATGATGCACTATGAATAGGGGCGATATGATCATCATTGTCGAACCGAATCACTTGCCATGTGTCGTCTTCTGCACTATTTATTATGGTTAGATTTATCGTCGTATATTCGTCTGACTCTTGAATATCAGTTAATTGACCAGTATTTGTTTTATGTCGTTTATTTTGTTCTTGTCCTTTTGCTTGTGCTTTTCTTTTTCTTGTTTGATTATTGCTTACAAGAAACAATATATCATCAGGATCAGTAATCTGCAGCTGGTATTGCCGTCTGGGTTTTTTACAATGGCATTTCAATCCAAAGTGTTCGCACAACGCTTTCAAGTTATCATCGCTCTGAAAATAGCATATTATATAATGTTCAATCCCCAGCTTCAGGTAACGATTTTTCTCAAACTGCGCTATCATCTCTTCACATTTAGCTTTTAATGTTGTTTTTGTGTAGCCTTGTTCCAAAATAGATTGTTGAGTACTTGATGTATTTGTACTGATCGTTTGCAATTCAGGGTTTACATGTTCAGGTTGTGCAATAGTACTCTCTATCTCTTCGAACGGATTCAGATTATCAGAAACAACCAGAAAACCAGGATCGGAGGGATCCTTAATCAATAATGATTTTGTACGTTTAGTGTTGTCATACTGAAAATCCAATCCAAACTGCGCGCACAAACTTTCAAGATTCTCGATGCTGCCAAAAAATTCTTTAATATGGAAGTCAACACCATAATGGTCTACTGTTTTTCTAAAGTCATGCCATCTAATCATGCTGAGGCATTCCTCTTTCAAAGATTGTTTAGTATATGAATTTATTATATCTTCTCTTCTTAAAAACATAAGAAACCTCTTTTGCCTAGATTTCCAATCAAAAACTCAATTTATTCTCTTGCTCATCAATTCCAGGATTTTCCTGTTCATTTAAACGAGATTGTTGATGAGAATTGTCAGAGGGCGCTTTGTCAAAATAGTTAAATGACATGAAATGGGATTTAGCGCCGCTGTGTCCTTGATGTGCTGCAAGGCTAAACCAATAATAAGCAACCCCTGTATTCTGATTGACGCCTCTCCCATCGTTTATGCACAAACCTAAACGATATTGGGAATCTGCATGTCCTTTCTCAGCTGCGGCTTTATAGCAAGCAACCGCTTGGCCTAAATCTTTGGGTATACCGATACCTTTTTCGTAACAAATACCTAAACAATAAAAAGAGTTCAGATTAGCTTCATTACTTTGATCATCAAAGAGTGCTGCAGATCGGTAGTATAAATAGGCTTGATAAAAATCTTGTTGTACACCTTGCCCGTTCTGATAAAACCTCGCAACAGTCATCATCGCTTCTGGGTCTTCGTTGTCAGCCGCTTTTTCAAACCAAGCAAATGCTTTGGCGAAATCTTGTGAAACAGCATGTCCATGTAAGTAACATTCACCCATAAAAAATTGCGCATCCACATGTCCTTGCTCGGCAGCTTTTTTGCCATAAAAGAAAGCTAGTTGTCTATCTTGATTTCCGACTACACCCTCTTTGTAATACGCGGCCACATGATATTGAGCATCTGGGTCACCGGCATCTGCGGCTTTTTTAAACCAAGTGAAAGCGTTAAGAGGGTCTCTATAAATCCCAAAACCCTTGTCATAACAGATACCGACCATACATTGAGCGCGTACATGACCCATCTCAGCTGCTTTTTTCCAATTTAAAAATGCTTTGATTGCATCTTTCTCTACCCCTATTCCCTTTTTGTAACAGCGACCAGCTTCAAAAAAGTACTCTGCGGGATCGCTGTCCTTCAAAATGGTTACTTTCATTTCGTGTCTTTGCATGATGTATGGCCTCTCTATTAAGATGTACATATTTTATACAAAAATGATTAAGGTAATCTGATATAAAAATAATAGAATATTCATAAAGATAGCTTGTGATTGACAAGTGTGGCCTTTTTTCTCTATGATACTCGGTCTTATATAAAGTATGGTGTATTATGAAAAGAACATATCAACCCAGCGTCCTTAAGAAAAAACGCACTCACGGATTTCGCGCTCGTATGGCAACCAAAAATGGTCGGGCTGTGCTTGCTCGCCGTCGCGCAAAGGGCCGTGCACGATTAACTCCGTAGTTTTTTGCTTACACTGTTAGTAAAATGCTGAAATTGCGCTATCGACATGAATTTGATGCTGTTTTTGATCGTGCTCGAAAAATAAAGTCAGGGTTTTTGACTGTCTTGATGCTGCAAAATGACTTGGGCATGCCGCGTCTTGGCATGGTCATCGCCAAACGATATGTGCGCACAGCAACTAAGCGTAATCGTTTAAAACGTTTAATTCGTGCAGCGTTTAGGCATCAGGTCGAACAGATTGGCTCCTACGATCTTGTGGTGATGGCGCAAAAATTGATTACTGACTACCCTCAAGCAGTATGGGGCGATGAGGTGAAAAGAACGATGGTAACTGTGAGTGAGAAATTAATAAAGAAATGAGCATTAACCCTGAAAAGAACATCGGCGTTTTGCTATTAACCTCTCTCATTAAACTCTATCGTTATTGTTTAAGCCCTTATTTAGGGCAAGGTTGCCGTTTTCATCCATCTTGTTCTTGTTATGCAGAAGAAGCATTACATAAGCACGGAACCATAAAAGGTGGCTGGTTATTGATGCGTCGATTGTTGCGTTGCCATCCTTGGCATGCAGGTGGGTTAGATTTAGTACCGTAAATTCGAGATAGAACAGTATGTTAGAAAATCGAGTGGAATTTGTGCGTTTTTTTCTCTACACCATACTCATGGTGCTAGGGCTCTTTGCATATCAGGCATGGGAGCGTGATCATCCAACCGTTTCTTTACCTGCGGTGACTGAAACCAGTACCACTCATAATGTCAATATCTCGCGCGTTGTGCCGACTAGCGAAGCATCGACAGTGTCAACGCCCATGACAACGCCAGCGCCCACACCTACTCCAATTCACGGTAAACTCATTGAGGTCAGCACCGACAATTTACAGCTCAAAATTGATACGGCCGGTGGCAATATCATCGAAGCAAAATTGCTGAAATATAAAAAGAACAATGAACCCGCGACTCCCGTCACGTTATTAATGGATCAACCGAAAAACCGCTATTATGCAGAAAGTGGGCTACTGAGTGAGCAAGGCCCCGATACGGTTCAAGCTGTACCGACTTATCAAACGGATCAAACTCAATATCAATTATTACCCGATCAAAAAGAATTAGCGGTGCATTTGACTTGGCAGCACGATGGCCTTAACGTCATTAAAACCTTTACTTTTAAGCCGAATGCCTATGACATTCAAGTGACTTATACGGTTGAAAACCATAGTCAAAAACCTTGGACAGGGCGTCTTTTTACGCAATTATTGCGTACCAATACACCACCTGAAACTTCCCTTTCCAGCATGATCGCAACTTACTTTGGCGCAGCCATCTCAAGTCCTAAAGAACACTATCAGAAAATAACTTTTAAAGACATGCAGGAACAAAACCTATCACAGAGTATTCAAGGTGGTTGGGCTGCGATGGTGCAACATTATTTTGTGGGTGCCTTTATTCCTCCAAGTGATCAAAACTTCGATTACTATTCAAAAGTCACACCAAACGGTATGTATGTGCTTGGCATGGTTGGCCCGAATGTAACGGTTGCACCTCATGCTGTGAGATCGGTGAATGCTAAATTATATTTAGGGCCTGCTATTGCATCTTATTTGGAGCAAGCAGCACCTAATTTAAAACTGACAATTGATTATGGTTGGTTTTGGTTTATTGCAGATATTATTTTCTGGATGATGGAAGGCATTTATAATGTTGTTGGTAACTGGGGCCTTGCTATTATTTTAGTCACCGTCATCATTAAAATTTTATTTTACTCCTTATCTGCTAAAAGTTATCGCTCGATGAGCGCATTAAAACGCTTGCAGCCACGGATTGAATTACTCAAAGAACAATACGGTGATGATAAACAAAAGTTAACGCAAGCCACTTTAGAATTATATCGTCAAGAAAAAGTCAACCCGATGAGTGGTTGCTTACCCATTTTAATTCAAATCCCTGTGTTTATTGCGCTTTACTGGGTATTGGTTGAAAGCGTGCAGTTTAGGCAAGCGCCATTTTATTTTTGGATACATGATTTATCACAAAGTGATCCTTACTATGTGTTGCCATTATTAATGGGTTTATCGATGTTTTTGCAACAACGGTTAAATCCACCACCAGCTGATCCCATGCAAGCCAAAATGATGATGCTGATGCCCGTCATTTTCACTGTGCTTTTCTTAAATTTTCCATCGGGTTTAATGCTGTATTGGATTGTGAATAACACACTCAGTTTCGTGCAGCAATGGTATATCATGCGAACTTATCATCCTGATAAGCAGACTAAGCATTCTGCCACTAAATAAAAATGAATACTCAAGATACCATCGTTGCTGAAGCAACCCCGCCTGGTTACGGTGGTATTTCTGTTGTGCGTGTATCAGGGCCTTTAGTACCGCACATCATGCAAACTTTATTTTCCCGTCAATTAACGAATCGTTATGCAGAATATCTGCCTTTTTTTGCTGACGACAATCAAGAAATAGATCGAGGCATTGCACTATATTTTGAAAAGCCACATTCTTTTACTGGCGAAGATGTGCTTGAATTGCAAGGACATGGCGGCCCAGTTGTTGTTGATATGCTGATCAGTCGATTATTACAATTAGGCGCACGGTTAGCGCGCCCGGGTGAATTTTCTGAGCGAGCATTTTTAAATAATAAAATGGATTTAACGCAAGCAGAAGCCATCATTGATTTGATTCATGCTTCATCTAAAGAAGGGGCCCGGCTTGCCATGCGCTCGTTACAAGGTGAATTTGCAAAAACGATTTATACAAAAGCAAACACAATAAATGAATTACGTATTTATATTGAAGCTGCCATTGATTTTTCTGATGAAGAAATTCCGTTTCTGGGCCTAACGCAAATTGAAAGTCAATTACAACAATTCATTGTGGACATGACTGCCTTACTGCAATCAGCAAGACAAGGACAATTATTAAGAGAAGGCGTTCGTCTTGTGATTGTCGGTAAACCCAATGTGGGCAAATCCAGTTTGCTCAATCAATTATGTGCAAAGGATGTTGCGATTGTGACGCCTATTGCAGGCACAACGCGCGATGTGATTTCCGATCATATTTTAATTGATGGCATGCCCATACACATTGTGGATACAGCAGGATTAAGAGAAAGTGATGATGCGGTTGAGCAAGAGGGGATAAGACGGGCTTATTTAGAAATCGAACAAGCTGACCTGATTTTGCATGTTGTTGATGCCAATGATAATCAACAAGATATCATTTTGCACGGTCAAGATGATTTACCAAGGATTGTTGTGTATAATAAGATCGATTTGTTAATAAATGGCTTAAGTCCTGTGATTAATCAAGATGATCCTACTGTTTTGATATCAGCAAAAACGGGCGCAGGCTTGACTGAATTGAAGCAATTGCTTAAAGAAAAAATGGGCTTTAAGTCTTCTACCGAGGGATTATTTTTAGCAAGACTTCGGCATATTCAAGCGATTAACGTTGCCTTAGCCCATTTAAAAAATGCCTATGAGTTATTACTAATGAGACATGCTTTTGAATTAATTGCAGAAGAGCTGCGTTTAGCGCAATTAGCATTAGGTGAAATTACGGGCAGAGTAACGAGTGATGATTTACTAGGCGGTATTTTTAAGACGTTTTGTGTGGGGAAGTGAATAGTCATAAATGTAATTCATGAGGATAGGTAAATGTTCTTAGATCAATTAACATTACTGCGTGAAAAACGATTTTTACCGTTATTTATTACGCAATTTTTTGGTGCATTTAATGATAACGTTTACAAAAATGCACTCGCCATCATGATTACTTATCACATCATTTCAGGGTTTAGCATGAGCACTGAAGTGGTCATTACCATTGCGGCAGGTTTATTTATCTTGCCTTATTTTTTATTTTCAGCACTCGCTGGTCAATTGGCCGATAAATACGAAAAAACGGCGCTAATTCGCTATACTAAATTCGCTGAAATTATCGTTATGCTAATTGCAACAATTGGTTTTGCTTTGCATAATAATTCATTATTAATGTTCGTATTATTTTTACTCGGCACGCAAGCCACTTTCTTTGGCCCCATGAAATATTCCATCTTACCTGACCATTTGAGAACAGATGAGTTAATTCAAGGTAACGCTCTTTTAGAAGCAGGCACCTATCTTGCCATTCTCCTTGGTACGATGCTCGGCGGTGTCATTGCCATGTTTTCATTTGGGCCAATACTTGTTTGTGTGGCAACACTCATGTTTGCGATAGCGGGTTATATTAGCAGCTTATCTATACCCGAAGCAAAACGAGCAGCTCCTCAATTAAAAATTAACTTCAATATTTTTTCTGAAACGTATCGCATTTTGCAATATACCTATTATAGCGGATCTGATTTATTTTTAGCTATTTTAGGCATTTCGTGGTTTTGGTTGGTGGGAGCCACTTATATTGCCCAAATTCCAAGTTATGCAAAGGATGTATTGGGAGCTGCATCATCGGTCGTCACGTTGTTCTTAATTAGTTTTACGGTCGGTATTGCACTGGGTTCTTTATTTTGTAACTACCTGTTAAAAGGTCGTATCCATGCAACTTATGTGCCCATTGCCGCATTATTCATGACTATTTTTGGCATTGATCTTGTTTTTGCAAGCCAACACGTACCAACGGCGCACGGTGAATTATTGACTCTTGGCCATTTCTTATCTTCATTTTCCAGCTGGCGTTTGTTGTTTGATCTTACTATGCTTGCTGTGAGTAGCGGTGTGTATATTGTGCCACTTTATGCCATGGTGCAATATAACAGCGAAGAATCGCACAGGTCGCGTGCTGTTGCCAGCAATAACATCATGAACGCATTATTTATGGTGATATCGGCGGTGGTATCCACCTTATTATTATTTTTACACTGCAACATTACTCAAATCTTTTTACTGCTTGCGATCGCCAATTTTTTTGTCTCGATTTACATTTGCAAATTATGGCCGATTGAATTAATTCGTTCTTGCCTCATTTCATTGTTGAAACTATTGTATCGTGTTGAAGTCAAAGGTATTGATAATTATTTTAATGCTGGCAAGCGCATTGTCATCATTGCAAATCACTCATCATTACTCGATGGCATATTATTGGCAGTATTTTTACCGGATCGTTTGACCATTGCGATTGATACGCGCATGGCTGAGAAAATGTTTGTTCGTCAGATCATTAAATTAGTCAATGCCATTAAAATAGATCCAACCAATCCCATGTCAGCAAAATCACTCATTACGCATGCAAAAAAAGATAATCGCATTGTGATTTTCCCAGAAGGCAGATTGACCGTGACGGGTGCGATCATGAAAATTTATGAAGGGCCAGGCCTGATTGCTGATAAAGCCAATGCCAGCATTTTACCTGTTCGTATTGATGGCGCACAATTTTCACCCTTCTCTTATTTGCGTGGTAAAGTGAGGATCAGATGGTTTCCTAAAATTACCTTAACGATTTTAGAGCCAAGACGTTTTGTCTTACCTGATTCCATTAAAGGACGTGAACGACGTAAACTGATCAGTTCAAAATTATATGATTTAATGACGGACATGTTATTTGTAACGAGTGATATTGATGATACGCTATTTGCATCTTTATTAAGTTCAAGCAAAGTCCATGGTAGAAAACACGCTGTTTTGGAAGACATTGAACAACAACCCATAACGTATAACAAACTAATTTTAGCAAGTATCGTGCTGGGCAGAAAACTTGCACGTGTCACTAAAAAGAATGAGTGTCTTGGTTTTATGTTACCAAACACAGTTGGCAGTGTGGTGACGTTTTTTGCGATGATAGCATTTCATCGCCTGCCTGCTATGATTAATTACACTGGCGGTGAGCAAAACGTGCTGTTGGCTTGTAAAATGGCTAACATTAAAAAAGTGTATACCTCTTATCGATTCGTGCAGCTTGCTAAATTACAGAAGATTGTGGATATTCTTAAACAACACAATATTATCGTGATTTACATGGAAGATGTTAAGCACCAAGTCAATATTATTGATAAATTGATCGGAAAATTGATAAGTTTATTTGCAGAGTCATATTATTTTTGGAAAAATGGTATTAATGCAAACAATATGGCAGAGAGCACAACACAACCTGCTGTCATTGTATTTACCTCAGGTTCCGAAGGAACACCGAAAGGTGTGGCACTCAGTCATCAAAATTTACAAGCTAATCGTTATCAACTCATGTCACGTATTGATTTTGTTCCTTCTGATAAAATTTTAAATGCACTGCCCATGTTTCACTCGTTTGGCTTAAATTGTGGCACCCTGTTGCCGATTATCAGCGGCATGCGAGTTTTCATGTACCCATCGCCCTTGCATTATCGAGTGGTGCCACAAGTTGCTTATAGTGTGAATGCAACTTTATTCTTTGCAACCAATACGTTTTTAATGGGCTATGCTAAATATGCCCATCCCTATGATTTTTACAGCGTGCGTTATGTGTTTGCAGGCGCTGAAAAATTACAAGAAGATACCTATCATTTATGGATGAATAAATTTGGTATTCGAATTCTTGAAGGTTATGGTACAACGGAAACCGCGCCCGTGCTTGCCGTCAATACGCCTATGCAAAATCAATTTGGCACAGTCGGCCGTTTTTTGCCTGGCATTCATTATAAAATGGAATCGGTCGAAGGCATTTCTGATGGCGGACGTTTGTTTGTCAAAGGGCCAAATATCATGCTGGGTTATCTTTTTCCTCATACGCCAAATGTTATTCATCCTGTCATTGATGGTTGGTATGATACGGGTGACATCGTCTCAATTAATGATGGAGGCTTCATCACCATCTTAGGACGTGCGAAACGCTTTGCTAAAATTGCAGGTGAAATGATTTCATTGACGGCGATCGAAGATTTGCTTTATCAGCTATGGCCTAATTTTCAACATGCCGCAATTAATATTCCGAGTGAAAAAAAAGGTGAGCAAATCATTTTAATCACCAACCAGAAAGATGCAAACCGTGCAGATATTTTGGCGCATTTTAGAAAACAGGGTTTTTCTGAATTGTATCTCCCAAGTGACATTAAAATTATTTTGCCTAAATTGCCGGTGCTGGGCAGTGGTAAAGTGGATTATCAGGCGCTTAAGGCTTTGTTTGCAGCTGGATTTAATTAGCCGTAGACTACGCGTGCCTCTATGGCGTTGCTATGGGCGTGGTTTAGGCGAAGTGGCATTTGCTTTTGCTTCGCTCATAACCTTTTCCAGATAGGCGATTGTTTTCGGATAAGCAACAGTATTACTTACCAACTCCACGACCGAATAAACATGAGCACCACGCGCTAATGGATCGGCTCCTGCTGTGATTAGTATTGCCAGCCTGTCACACAAGTTTTGGTCAATTTGTATGGAGTATCGGCTTGAACTATTACTTCGTTCAGCAAGAAAATGTAACGGCGTCCAATTTCTTTTATTGCGCACATTGACATTGGCTTTATGCTGTATCAACAGTTCCAGCATTTCGCGAGTACCTTTTTCTGCGGCGATATGAAGCGCTGTATTGCCATCGGTATCTGCATAATCGATATTCACAGAAGCAGATTGCAGTAAGACTTTGATCACCGGTAGATTTTTGTGCGCGCTTGGTGAATTATCGCATGCTAGTAACAATGCGGTTTTGCCACGTGGTGTCGCAATGTCAATGTCACAATGGGGCAGCGTACACAAATAAGTAGCGACGTCAGCGTGACGGTTATACGCCGCTGCATGAATGGCAGATAAACTTTCTGGACCAATATGCTGGATTGCAGCTTGATGCTCACATAATAATTTAACCACTGCCAGATGACCATTACGCGCGGCAGCATATAACGGCGTTTGCAATTCATATCGTGTTTCGATAGCAGCACCTTTTTCCAGCAAGAATTGGCACATTTCTACATGGCCTGCACTTGCTGCCACAAATAAAGGCGTGCCTCTATACTCGTTTAGATCATTTACATTCAGCTTAATCGCATGCTGTTCACAATGTTCAAATAATATTTTTGCACAAGCGACTTGATTAGAACTGGCTGCTGCATGCAAGACGGATATTTTTTTTGAATATGTATTGTTTTTACCAGCAAAGCGGGGCGCCATGTTCACTGCGGCACCTTGTGCTAACAATAACTTGACTGCTTCAAGCTGGCCGGCTTCCATGGCATTATTAAGAGGGGTGACAGTGCCAAAGTCAATATCAGCGCCATGATCTAACAAAAGTTGCATGACAGAGAGATTGCCATGCTTGGCAGCCGCAGCAAGGGGCGTACCGTTAAACGATGCTGGCTGATCCACATCGACACCATAATCGATGATTAATTGCATCAAGTCGGTGGATGGGTATTGTGCAGCTTCAACACAGATAGCAGGCAGGCTATGTTGTCCAACAAAGCCAAGCATGGTCGCAAGTGAATGGTATGCTTGTTCTTTGATGGCAAGTGTAATGAAATTGTGAAACTCAGTATCACTATAGTGAGCATATGTCGCCAGTAATTTTGCAAAACAGCCTTCTTTTCTATTTAATAAAATTCCCAGTGTTGTTAAGGCGTTTCTATGATAGTAGTTAATTGGCTGAGTGTTAGAAAAATGAAAATACATGGCATTGAACACACACTCGCGTGTTGTCTCATTGGCATGTTGTTTTAATATGTCTTCAAATGTTTTGCCTTTGCCGTTTTTTACTCCGCATAAATCGTATGTCAGATGTTCCTGCAAGATTTGTAATGTCGCTGTATTATTCGTGCGCACCGCTTCAAAACACTGTATCTGATGGACGTTCAAGTTAGGATAGCGTTTTTCCATGCCATACAGTGTAAAAAATCGTTGTGACTGTGGGATGTTCATCAACAGTGAATTATCAATTGGAAGCGGGTGCAATACACGATGTTCCCAGAAGAGGTTATCAAGTGCTATCAAAAACATGCTGTGGCCAGTTCGCGCGAAGAAGTACAGGTCTTCATCACCTAATAATTTAAAAATTTGCTCTAACATTTCATTTGGTAACGTGTTAAACAACTCAACTCGCTGCATCATCGATCATTTCTTCCTGAGGCTGTAATTGGCGAATTCTACTATAAGAATGCCGTATTTACTACTTACACTCGCTGGCAAAAATATAATCGTTCAGCCTCAGGCTTTTGTTTGCAGCTGTGGCGTGATATTCATATCCTGACTGGTGCTTTATGCTGGCCAAGCTGTTTAACCTTTCTCATCACACCTATGAAATCTTGATGTAATGGGTTAATCACAAGATTGTATTCTTCAGGTACCAATACAGATGGTAATGCTAATGCTAAAAAGCTGTTTGATGAAAATAAGTGTTTGTCAGCAAAATCTCGAGATATATCAATGGCAGGTGTGGTATTCCACTTATCTGGTAAATGTGCCGGCAAGCAATAATGAATTAAATCATCAGGAATATCGATAACATATCGGTAATAATTAAAACCAGAAACAGACAGACCATGATGAGATAACCATTCTAACGTACAGAGTGAAATGGAATCGGAACAATAAATTACTTTTCTTCCCAAATGGTTCCATCTTCCTGCCGTATACAAACCACCTTCGCCAGAGAAAACAAGTTTAATATTGCTAGACTGAGAGGCTCGATACCACAATGACATTATGCATACATTCCATATTTAACTTGCAATAGCGCTTGTTCCACTAAACGATACCCGATATCCGTATCCAACAAATTAAGCGGGACTTCATTACCTAATGAGGTTACATTTTCATAAATCCAATGTCTTGCTGCTTCCTTACCTAGAATATCTGTAGCCAACTCTAAAATTGAAATTAAACGCACAAATTTTTCAGTGTGATAGGCATCTAATGGTTGATGGTGCTTTTTTTTGGCAAAATAAGTAGAAGCAGGGATACGCAATCTTTCAAGCACATCTTTTACAAGCAAATTTTCCCTTGCTAAAAATAATTCAACCACATTGACTTTTAGTCCTTCTCTTATCAGCCCAATTTCTTTCACTGGGTCTTTTAAATCACGTAATAAATTTCGCATTGCTAAGGACATGAGATCATTCCTCTTGTCATGAATTATTATTAAGTATAACTCTAGATTGGTATTTAAGTAAATACATTTTTAGACTGATGAAATAACTCTTGATCTAAGCTTGAACTCGTAACTTTACGACACGTAACGTTACACATACAAATTATCTATTAATCATGATATTAGAAAATGCATTCTACTGATTGCTTCAACCCATTAACCGCTACATAAGTATTTTGATGTATAATAAGCATACGGAATCAATTAAATGAACTTTTGTTTTAATTAAAGGAATGATGACCATGCTATCTGATTTCTTTCAGTTTAGCTCTATTCCCACTAATACCTTGAGCGGCACTTATGATTTTCGTTTAGTGTTACTGTCATACTTCGTTGCAACCATGGCTTCATACATTGCACTTGATATGGCAGGACGCTTACGTGACATTGATAATACTAAATTGAGCAGTACATTATGGCTATTGGGCGGTTCACTGGCAATGGGCGCTGGCATTTGGTCCATGCATTTTATTGGTATGTTGGCATTTCAAATGCAAGAGCCCATGAGTTATGATTTGGGCCGTACAATACTCTCTATGATTGTTGCCATACTCGCATCGGGTTTTGCATTATTTTTATTAAAATCACGTATTATTCATGTCATACAATTAATGTTGGGCGGCATTATTTTAGGATTAGCCATTGCCACAATGCATTATATTGGCATGTCAGCCATGAATATGATCATTCACTATGAACCCACAATTTTTTTACTGTCTATTGTGATCGCTATTTTGGCATCAGAAGCGGCTTTATGGCTGTGCATTAAAAGTAATCAAGGCAATCTTAGAATTCGTATTCGCCTTAAATTGTTAAGTGCATTCGTAATGGGTGCTGCAATATGTGGGATGCACTACACAGGGATGGCGGCAGCCATTTTTACACCGATTAACACAATGCACCATCATGAAGGCTTGTTAAATCCTGAGTGGTTATCTATTGCTGTTGCTCTTGTGACTTTTCTGATTTTAGGCATTGCATTTGCAGTTTCTACTTATAAAGAAATCTTGAATCAACAAGCCATTCAACTAGCACATCAAGGCGGTATGGCGGAAGTGGCATCCAGTGTTTTACATAACGTGGGTAATGTCTTAAATAGCATCAATACCTCAGCTACTTTAATTGAACAGTACATCAAAAATACAGAACTTTCAGGTTTACTGGAGCTCAATGAATTACTTACTGCACATCAATCTAATTTAAGCGAATTTATTGCAAGTCAAAATGGTTCTCATCTGCCAGAATATATCAATCAGTTGTCAAAGTGTTTTAAGAAAGAAAATGATTTAATAGAAAATGAATTAAAAAAGCTTATGAATAATTTATCACATGTTAAAGAAATCATTTTTATGCAACAATCTTTTAGTGGGTTGCCTAATCAAGAGGAAGTGGTTTCAATACCGGATATTATCGATGAGGCAATAACGATGTCGAATATTGACTGCGCTGAGATGAATATTAGCATAAAAAAACATTACAGCAAAATCCATCCTATTATTATTAGTAAGTTAAAAGTATTACAAATATTAATTAATTTGATTCGAAATGCCAAACATTCATTACTTGAGTCAAGTCCTGCGACAAGAATAATTGATGTATTCGTTAGTATAAAAGATCCATCAACAATCATGTTACAAGTAGTAGACAATGGTGTTGGAATATCTAAAGAAAACATGGCACGTATTTTTACACATGGCTTTACGACAAAGAAATACGGTCATGGTTATGGGCTACATTCATCAGCCATAGCCGCAAAAGAAATGGGGGGCAGTTTAAATGCACATTCTGATGGCAAAGGAAAAGGCGCTACCTTTACGTTAGAGTTACCTTATAAAGTTGCATCAGCAATTGAACTCGGTTCTATCTTACATAACACTCATGCAGTTAAAGGAAAAGAACATGCCGAATAACATTCAATATAGAATTTTGCTTGTTGATGACAATGCCGCTATTCATGATGACATACGTTCTGCTCTGCAAGTACAATCAATCAATCCTGGCATTGCTCAAGTTAAATCAAAGTTATTTGGGAAATCAATCAATGAACCTGGCCAAAAGGACGAAGTACCTTCTTTTACCATTGATTCTGCCTATCAGGGTAAAGAAGCATTAAATTGCGTACAAGATTCTGTTGCACAAGGTAGGCCTTATGCGCTCGCATTTGTTGATATTCGTATGCCACCTGGATGGGATGGTATTGAAACAATCCAAAAATTATGGGAAGTTGATCCACGAATTGAGATTGTTATTTGTTCAGCTTATTCAGATTATTCATTTGAAGACATTGGACGGAAATTAAATTGGGCACATAATGTATTGATCTTGAAAAAGCCTTTTGAAATAATTGAAATCCGTCAATTAGCCGCATCACTCACACAGAAATGGTTCTTAAGACAACAAGTGGAAGAGCAAATTCTAAATTTACAAGCAATGACAAATGATCTAAAGCATATGCTTTCACTGACTCATGCAACATTAGAATCAACAAGAGATGGCATTCTCGTGTTAAATCGTTTAGGAAAACCTGTGTTGTTCAATGGCGCATTCAAAAAAATATGGGGCATACCAGATTCTGTCAATGATGCGACAAGCATTGATTCATTGATGACCGATTTAGCAAGTCAAGTAATAGATGGTGACCATTTTCTGGATGTGATCACCAATATTAACAATATAGACAACAATCAGAAATGGCGTTTAAAGTCAGGTAAAGTGATCGAATTGTATAGTTGTTCCCAAAAGTTAAAGGATAGAACCATTGGGACTTTTTTAAACTTTAGGGACATCACTGAAGAAGAGCAATTAAAAGCAGAATTTAGCCCTAAGGTCACAGATGATTTGATCAAGTGAAGCGTAAAACGTAATGATGACTGTACCATGATTCAGAACGATCGCCTTAACCAATTATTTTCCGCATATTCATCACTTCTTGATGCCAGGTGTATCGCATACGCATGGCGCGATTGACCTGACTTATTTTCATGACTCATGTGTGGTAATAACCCATGCAATATCACAAGCGATCCTTTTTTGACTGCAAGTGGTATTAACGCAGTTAAATCATAAGGGGTGTGATCGTACTGCTCTATCACAATGTTATCATTTGCATCCCTGATCATGCGCGATTTTAATTTGCCAAGATGACCACCTGGAATTGCCCAAAGACAGCCATTTTCAATGGTTGCATCTTCTAATGCAAACCAAAAACCTGTGACCGTGGTATTGTGTAAATACAAATATGTGGCATCTTGATGACAAGTGACTTCACCACCAATATTCGGTTGTTTGAAAATATACATGGATTGCAAGATGATCGGATCGATCATACCCAATTTTTCAGCAAGTTGCATGTGTTGATGCAAATGACTAAAACAATAGAATAAAGGATCGAGTTCATGTAAGGCATGACCTATTTTATTGATGGAAAGCTGTTGATCAACTAATAAATCACCTTGATTATTCAGTGATTTTTCTTCAAAAAAGAAACTGATGTTAGTGCCTGACTCTAAAAAATAACGGTCCTTAGCATGTTGCTGGGTAGTCGTTGAAAATACTGTTTTAATATTCGTTAAATCAGCATGTTGCACCAGTTGATTCGCTCGTTGCATGAGTGCATGGCAAACATGATGTGGAATGCAATTTTCAATAATAAGATAGCCATCCCTTATATAATGGTTAACTTGTTGAGTGGTTAACCCCATGTTTTCATTTGTGCGCGGCTGTATTTTAATCGAGTGCATCATGCCTCCTTGTGAATAGAAGAAAAAGTGATTGATTTTACTATAAAAAATGAATTTGGTTAAGCAATTTAATCAGGATGTGATCGTCGCTCAAGGACAAAAAAATATATTGATAATTTAATATTACTTTAATGCTGTTTGTATATCATAACGGGCATTGAAAGAGATGATGAAATCTGACAGAAAACGAGAGCGATACGATTATGAATACTAGGCAATTGAAAACGGTACGCGGTACAAATGGTAACGGTACATCTACATCTAATTCAGTAGAAGAAAGATCTGCTAAAAGAAGACGCATTGACGTGAGTGTCAGTGCTTTAAAGAAAAAACTCATCGCTGATTTTCATGATTTTTCAATTAATTGTTTGCAAAACGGCGTCAATCATGCAATGGAATTTCAAAAGTTTCTAGCAACAAACTATAACATGAATGGCAAAAACTATATTCAATTACTGAAATCAGCTGATTTGTGTCTGATTGTCAATCCAGAAGGTCCTCACAGAAAAACGATTGTGTTAAGATCAACATATGATGCTGATGTGATTTTTGAGCGATATTCATTGATACAATACCAGATTGGTGAGTCAATAATATGGCAGTTATCTCCATTTAATAATAATATACACCATCATATTCACAAGCAATCAAATATCAGGTCGCCTCATTTTATCAGGTCGCCTTATTTGCCAATTCATGTACAGCCGATTGCACATCAACCTCATACGCTGTTTGCTAACAATTCACAACAATCAGTCAGGGCGGTTTCACAGCAACCAGTGCAACCAAATACTCATTCAACTACAACAACGACAACAACTGCTCCTGCTGTTGCCACAACAACGACAACGAGTAACGAATCAGTAACACGAAATAATGTTGAGCAATCTGCATGGGTTCCTTTTACTACTTTCATAGATGACTTCGATAATTTTTTCGATGATCAACCTCTTAATTCTATTCAAATGAAACAAAAGAATCATGCTAATGACCATCATGTTGATGCGAATAATACTGTCCCTTTAGACTTAAAAGTTGCCACTACGACAACAACAACTAACGAAGCAACAACACAAAGTAATAGTAATGCAGGACAATCTTTGCTGTTTTCTAACCCTGATTCACCTACTGATATTGATAAGTTATTTGATGAAATGTTTCCAAATATTATTTCAGATAATGATAACAAGGATAATCCATTTAGCAATATGTTTAATATGTAGCAGTGTCCATGGGTTGAGTTAGCGCTGCGCTAACTCAATTTACGTGCTAATTTAGCGCCCAATTCAACATTATTATTCAGCAATGCGATATTGGTTTTTACACTTCCCCCATTTGTTAATTTATTGAGTTCTGCTAATAAAAAAGGCGTTATCTCTTTACCCGTTATGCTTTTTTCTTGCGCGGTTATTAGCGCCTGCTGAATAACTGGTGTAATAATATGCGATGGAATTTCGACCTGTTTTGGAACAGGGTTCATGATCATCACACTGGTTTTGAGTTGTAATTGTTGATGAATATTAATGTAATGAACTAAGGCATCGATTGAATCAATAGTATAAGGTATTCGGAATGGGCTTTCTGCGGAATAAAATGCAGGGACGAATTTTGTTTGAAATCCTATGACAGGTACGCTCAAACTGTCAAGTATTTCTATTGTGCGTCCAATGTCTAATATTGCTTTTGGGCCTGCTGAAACAATTGCAATCGGTGAGTGTGTCATTGCAAATAAATCAGCAGACACATCAAAGCCATCACCATAATGCACCCCACCGATGCCACCTGTTGCAAACACACGAATGCCCACAAGACTTGCAAGCTTAGCCGTGAGTGCAACCGTTGTGCCAGCAGATTGTTTATTGGCAATGACGTAACTCAAATCGCGTACGCTTGCTTTGCCCGCCTTACAACTCGCCAGTTGTGCGATTTCATCATGTGATAAACCAATTTTCACCTTGCCATTCAAGATAGCGATGGTTGCAGGAAGTGCACCATGTGTTCTTGCGGTTTGTTCTAATTGCAGAGCGACTTCAATATTGCGAGGGTTGGGCAAACCATGCGTGATCACGGTCGATTCGAGAGCTAGAACAGGCTTATTTTCTGTTATTGCAGTCTTTACTTCGCAAGAAAATGTTAAAAATTCAGCCATTTTATTTTCTTTTGGGTTCATTTTTACTGCCTAAAAGTAACGCTAATCACTTACGAAAGAGTAGGATATAATAGCATACTGGAACAAGGGAGAGTCCTATGCGTGCGATGAATTATATCATGAGTTTGATGTTGATGCTGTTTTGCGTTGCTTACGTATCGAGTGTTCAAGCTGAAAAAGCGGTAGGTCGCGTGGTTTGGGTAAAAGGTACATTTACAGCAGAAGGTCCAAATGGCAATCGTTCTTTAGAACGTGCCGGTATTTTTTATGAAAAAGATACCTTAGTCACTAATGCGAGCAGTCAGGCACAAGTCGTCTTTTCAGATAATTCACTCATGACCTTTAGAGAAGGCACACGGTTTCGTGTTGATCAATACAACTTTAAACCAGCAGGTGGTGGATCAAATAATTATGCGATGAGTTTGGCGCAAGGTGGTTTTAGAACCATTACGGGTGCGATTGGTAATCAGCAGCCCCAGAATTATCATATTAAAACACCGGTTGCAACAATCGGTGTGCGCGGAACAGAATTTATTGCTTATTATAATAATGGTCGGTTGTATGTGGGACGCATTAAAGGAAAACCTTGTGTTTATGATCCAATCAAACGCATTCAAGTTTGTTTAACAGCAGAAATGCCTTTTGTTATTATCGTAGCCGGACAAGGATCGGAAGTTTCATCAACCATGCCTGCTGAGTTAGGTGGGTCAGATAGCCTTGTTATCGTTCCTGCCATTATTCAACCACCTCCAGGTGGTGGCGGTGGTGGCTTCGGCGGTGGTGGTGGCGGCGGTGTGATTGGCGCGCCTCCAGGTGGCGGCGAAGTATCAAGTTTTTGCGTGCAATAGTAGAGAGCACATGAAAAAGACAGTAACGATAATATCTTTAAGTCTCCTGCTCCTTGGTTGTTCACTTAACGAGGAGCGGACTTCGCAAGGTTATATTGAAGGCTTATTGACTTATATTTCGTCATCAAGCAGTGGTTATTTGGATGTTCTCTCAGTTGATCGCGGTTATCAAGTCATTCAAGGTAGTCCGCTTTTCACGTTAACGTTACAACCGGATAATCATGCCTATGATGCAGCCTTACAAGATCTACAGCAAGCTAAAGGCAATAAAGCAGATATTGATGCTAAATTGCAATTTGCCAAAGTGACCTTAGTTCGAAATAAGGATTTATACAAAAAAGGTTTTGTACAAAAAGCAACATTAGATCAATCACAATCTGATTACGATTCGTTGATGGCGCAACAAGTAGAAGCAACCAGTACTATTAACCAAAAAACCGCACAACTTGCGAGTAACGCATGGACCATGAGTCAAAAAAATATTACTGCTCCTAAAAAAGGTGTGGTATTTGATCGATATTATCGGGTCGGTGAATATGTGGCATCCAACCAACCGGTATTGTCCATTTTATCAAAAGATGACATCAAAATTATTTTTTACGTGTATCAAAGTGATTTATCATTATTACAATTAGGCAAAAAAGTTAACACGGCTTGCGATGGCGACAAGTGGGAAAGTGCTACAATCAGTTTCATCTCACCACAAGCTGAATTCACGCCGCCTTTGATTTTCAGTAATAGTACTAACGCTAAACTCGTCTTTCGCATTGAAGCAAGATACGCATCCGATCAAAATGTACGGTGCCATCCTGGCCAACCTGTTACGGTGAAATATGGTTCCAAGTGATGAGACTTACGTCATTAATGTCAGCAATATTACTAAATCGTTTGGCGATAAAAAAGCAGTCGATGATATTTCCCTCAAAATAAAAAAAGGCGAAATATTTGGGTTTTTAGGCCCAAATGGCAGTGGTAAAACGACCACCATTCGCATGTTATGTGGCTTATTAACGCCTGATTCAGGACAAGGCCAATGTTTGGGTTATGATATTTTCACAAATACACGTGAAATAAAAAAATTAGTGGGTTATGTGCCGCAAGCATTTAGTTTATATAAAGATTTAACAGTGAAAGAAAATTTACAATTTGTGGTGAATGTCTATGAAATGCCCGATTATAAATCACGAGTTGATGATATTATTAGTGAATTGGAGTTAACGCCTTACACAAATAAATTAGCCGGTACCTTATCAGGTGGTTGGAAGCAACGTTTGTCTCTCGCTGCAGCCCTCATTCATGAACCTAAATTATTATTGTTAGACGAACCGACAGCGGGCGTTGACCCAAAAGCAAGGCGCGATTTTTGGAATTATATTCATTACCTCACATCAAAAGGCATTTCTTCTTTAGTGAGTACTCATTATATGGATGAAGCAGAGCGCTGCAATCGTCTTGCTTATATCGTATACGGTCATTTATTAGCAGAAGGCACGGTTGATGAGATTATTGCACAAATTGGTTTAACCACATGGGCAGTGACAAATGGTGATTTGGGTAAATTAACAATTGAATTAAAAGAGGAACCCGGAGTTGATCAAGTGATCGCTTTTGGTAATGAACTTAAGATATGCGGAGAGAATGCAGAACGTTTACAAGAGTTGGTCAAAAGACGTTCTGATTTACATTGGAAAAAAGTGCATACCTCATTAGAAGAAGTATTCATTTATTTGGTGGGTCACTCACATGGGAACAATAATGACGCATGATTGATTTTTCCTGGCAGCGATTTTTTGGTTTATTAATGAAAGAATTTAATCAGTTTAGGCGTGATCGCACGACTTTTATAATGATTATTGGTATTCCTATCATACAACTGGTCATGTTTGGATTTGCAATTAACACCAATCCAAAACATTTACCCATAGCGCTCATTGATTATGATCATGGTCCTTTTGCAAGAACTTTAATCAAAGGGCTAGAAAACACGGGATATTTTTTAATTAGTGACAAATATAAAACAGAACAAGCAGCCAATAATGCAATGGCTGCTAATGATATTTTATTTATTCTTACTATCCCAAGTGATTTTTCTAAAAAAATAGTGAGAGGCGATAAGCCTATTGCATTACTTGAAGCAGATGGCAGTGATCCAGTTTCAATTGGTTATGCCTTATCGGCCGCAAATGGCTTAATGTCATCAGTGTTTCAATTTGATTTTGTGGGCCCACTCCGTAAATATCAAACACCAACTCTCCCTGTCGAATTAAGAACGCACGTTCGATACAATCCTGAAATCATTACGCAATATAACATTGTGCCTGGTTTAATGGGCACGATTCTAACCATTACTTTGGTGATGGTGGCATCAATGGCGCTCACTCGCGAACAAGAATTAGGCACGCTTGAAAGTTTGTTAATGACTCCTGCTTTACCGATTGAAGTGATTATTAGCAAAGTTTTACCATATGTCGTGGTTGGATATTTGCAGATTATGATTATTGTATTTTTGGCGACAACCGTTTTTGCTGTGCCGATGAGAGGCAATATATTTTTATTATTTTTGTTAGCATTACCATTTATTTTATCAAATTTATCAGTTGGCATGACCATCTCGACCCTATCAAGCAGTCAATTGCAGGCGAGCCAAACCGGTATTTTTTTCTTTCTCCCATCAATGTTGTTATCGGGTTTTATGTTTCCATTTCAAGGCATGCCGATGTGGGCGCAATATATAGGTATCATGCTGCCCATGACGCATTTTATTGCATTGGCGCGTGGCATCATGCTAAAAGGCATTGGTTTTTATGAGGCGTGGCCTAATGTGTGGCCGATTTTAGTCTTTATGTTGTTGGCATTTTATGTGGCCATGAAGCGATATAGAAAGACATTGGATTAAAAATATCTATTTGCCTTGATCAAATTGAGTAATGTTAAAGGCAGCAACTTTTTCACCAAGTTGGAATAGTGTTTTGCAATTTAATTTACGTTTAAGATTATTAATATGCGCCCTCACTGTTCGTTCGGTGATATTTAATATCGTTGCTATTTCATCCGCTGTTTTACCAAAGTGCAAATAGAGCAAACATTCTAATTCACGCGCTGTAATATACGATTGATTACCATCTAAAGTATGCAATCGTTTTACCTGAATGTCTTGTAATAATCCTTGAATGTTAATGTTATTTCGAATTAATTCCACGCCAGATTCATAAGCAGCGCATTGATCAAGCTTAAATTTCACTTGATAAGATTGATTTAGTCGTTGGTTGTCTTTTATTGTTTCATTGAAATAGGAAATGAATTTTTTTAAAAATGGAATATTTTTGAGATAAATTTCATTGATGAGATTATCTGGATTGCTGGTTGCAAAGTGATAAGCATGAATTGCGTCATTATCCCTGTGCAATATGGTAAAAACATGATGAACATTAAATGCTTTGCAATCATGGAACAATTGTTTTGTTTTGCCAAAATGAGTGACACCGTCTTGCAAAATATATTCTATACTGCCATCCAGTTTTTGTAAGTGACTATCACAATTAAAATAATCTTGACTTAAATAATGTTCGGTAAATGCAGGGTTTGTGCCCAAACCTGCAAATTGGCCTTTATGATCAATTTTCACATGTGAAAAATAATCGATTTGAGATAAATGCGCTAATGGTTTGCAAATTGATTTCATGTCATCAGCATACAAAACAGCAGGATGTTTTTTGATTTTATTATGATTATCCATGATGAATACGATTATATATAATAAGATTATCGGGCCATAAGCACTCAGTTGAATCGTTCCAAGTGCAATTGAGATCATTTGATTTGAATATAAGATTTGCAAAATCTTTAACATGTTGCCTAAAGATCGCATTATTCAATTTCTGATCGATGTCATGTTCCATTTGTTGAAAGTGATTAGAAATCACTGGAATCATGACGGGAATGCCGCCTTTTCCGGGCATACCTTGATGACCATGAGTGATTTCATCAAATTTTTCAATGACGCATGGTAAATCATATTCAGTTAATTTAATAGGCGCTGACTCAACGCGGCTATCCGTTGGCCAGTAAAAATTTGTATTACCGTCATATTGTTTGGCCTTTGCTGCACCATATATTTGTGTGGTAACGTGCTTTACAAAATCAAGGCTGCTTTCTCGGCATTCAGGATAGCGCGGTGATAATTTCCATGCTTGTCTGTAACTATTTGGATGAATAGCATCATAAAAAATGTACGTTTCGACATCAGGATGCGCTTCTTTTAATGCAAAAGGCCCTCTAAAACTTAAGAGTGACATAACACGCGTGCCGCGAAATGCTTTATCCACATAGGCAAGACTGCAATACACAACAAAATAGGGCTTGTCAGCAAATTGTCCTTGATAAATTTGATATAAATTAAACCCCACAATGTTGCCATTAGACTTAATGACATCAATATAGACTTGTTTTGTATCGTTATTTCTGCCAAGCTTGTCATCAAAATGTTTGCGTTGTAATTCAAGTGTTTCTTCACTTTTTGCGCTAAAATTAACTTGATATAGTTTCACTAATTGTTCCAAGTCCGCTTCTGATAAATCTTTTGTCAGATAAGATTCCACTTGTAAAGCATCTTTACCTCGTTTGACTTCCGTTTTAGCATAAAATAAATTAGACGAATGAGTGGGTGCAAATAATTTCACTTCTGTTTTAATGTGTTGGTCCTTGCGCGCAAGCTCTGAAAAAAATGCAATGCGAGTGTGATGTTCGTTGAGCTTCACAATGGTTTCTGGATGAGGCGCATCGTCTTTGTCACATGTGCCAAATTGAACTTTCTGTTCATATTTTAATAGTAAATTGACTAACTCGACTTCATCATGCTCGGCGGCAACTGTTAATGCCGTGTGATCGAACCATTCATGTTTGGCGCGAACATCTGCAAGATAATCTAATAATGATTTAATAATTTTTAGATATTCCGTGTGAGGGAATCGCTTCCAACGTTTATTTTCAACATAATTCCAAACGGCTGACAATAAAGGCGATTTACCATGCTGTGGAGTGAGATTGGGTGAAATGCCATTTTCTAATAATAATTTGACCGTCTGATAATCGCAGTCATCGATCGCAGTGAATAATTGTTTTTCTTCGGTTCTTAATTCTCGTTCCTTGGAAAACTCATAATGACGAATTTCTTTAATATCCTGATCTAAGAATTGATAAAACGTTTTAGTAATGTCTTTGTACCACGATTTTGGCATATGTTCGATTGATTCAATCAACTTAAAGCAGGCGAATAAGTCATTAGCATTATAAATATTAATCTGGATAAAACGAGGTGCTGATTCACATGTTCTTACGGAAAGTGTTGTGTCACTCGTTTTAATTTTTTTCTTAATTGCAATCGCTGTAATATCATTCACTGGATTGATCAACATACAATACGTGCCATCATTATAGCCAAGAAGTTGGACGTCTTGCATGAGGGGGCTTTCTTGATCGTTTTGAAATGTTTTTTCACAGCGAAGAATGGAATTGAAGTTAAAGCCATTGTGCGATATATAACCATTGTGCAACATATTACCTTCTCGTCAATAATTATTTATAAGCGGGCATTTTAGCTGTAAATTAAGTTAAAATCAATAACATTGCTCAAAATAAACACAGAAAAATGATAAGCACAGTGTCGTTTCTGACAATAGCAAAAACATTATCCAATGGTTAAATATAAGCGTTGTCTTGAATCGGTTTCAGTGGTCATCGTTACTGATACCGATCAAGTGTTACTCTTGCAACGAGGCGGCGCCTCAGGAAGAAAAGGCACGTTTGGGACGTTAACAGGCGTGATCGAATCCAATGAATCGCAAGTGGATGCGGTGATCAGGGAAGTGCACGAAGAAATTAATTGTCTGGTCGCTGATAAAAAAGCACATTATGTCGGCACAGCGCATACTGTAAATTTATCTAAAGATCTTGCTGATAAAGATCAAGCAGTGAGTTTTGCCAACGATGACAGTTATGTTTATGCAATCCGTATTCCTTCTTATGAATTAACCAAAACCATTAAACTGGACGATGAAAATAGTCAATGGCGCTTATTTAGTCGTGATGAATTGCAAAAATATTTTGCAGTTGCTCATAATGCAAATATTCATGGTACTGAAGTGGATGTTAACGAAAAACATGTGGCACTCGCTAAATCATTATTGGCTTTAGATTATGCGGAGAATAATTTTAGATCAATAGAAATCAATAAATTTACTTATCCGTATACAAACAGTCATGGGTTTTTTGTAAAAGCTACAAATACTAGCGATACTAACAACATTCAAGAGAATGTTATCAGTAATTCTTTAAAGATGGACAGAAATAATTAAACCCGATATAGTCAGAATGTAGGATATTTCTAGGTTTTTTATAACTCTCCAGGTTGTCATTCTGGAGAGTTACAGTTTTTTCAACCAATTTAGAATATGGAGATAAGGAATGCAACGCCAAACTGTATCTTCTGATGCACAACATCAGATCGTTTTAGCTATTCAAGATTATGTTACACAAACATTTACATTGATGCATCGTTTCTATTCTGTCAAACCAAACCCTATCATTACTCCAACTGTTGATTTTGCAGAGTTGATAAAAAAGCTCGATGATTTTCATAGAAAACAATTAGAGAGTTTTCTAGAGGAAAAGCTCGGTAAGAGGCATTATTTCTCGATACGAACTGCGATGAGTGCGAACATTGAGTCCGTTGTTGCTGGGGTTATTCTGAGTGGTCTTGGTGCAACATCATTGCCTGTGTCGTTAACTCTCTATGGCGCGACTATTCTGGTAACGCACATTGTAGAACAAGTTGGCCATCAATATACGGTAGCATCAAGAGCTCAAACGGTCGCAATCGCTTTGGAAACAGTAAAAAAACTAGAGGCATTGGAAGCAGAAAAAGCCCAAGAAGCTGAAAAAATGAAACAAGCAAGCAACTTATTGGGGAGCACTATTTTTGCAGAGAAAACAAACCAGCATACAATGCCATTAGATCAAGAAGTTTCTTGCACGCAACAGTCAGACAACGGCTTGATGAAAAAATCAGCGTAAGGTGAATGTTGCTAGGTCTGCACTCGAATTGAAAGGTGTCCTTCGAGACGTCTGCTTCGCGGGCTTTCAGCTGATCCTTCGCTAACGCTCAGGACAACCTTTGACGCTCAGGACAACCTTTCGCTCAGGATGACAATACTTTTTATACCGCTATAAATCATAATAAATATATATACTTATAATATTAACTCTTATAATTTGATGTATTTGTAATACTTAAATTCGACAAATATGTCGATTTCATGTATTATAAATAAAGAGGTTAAACCATATGAAACAATATCATCCCAAACAATGCGTAGAGCTATTTCATTTACTCTTTCTAAGTCAGTTGGGTCGCAAAATTGATAAACGGCTTTATGCTTTAAAAGGTGGCTGTAATATGCGATTTTACTTTAAAAGTATAAGATACTCTGAAGATATGGATATCGATATTAAAATAATAAATAAAGACACATTATTAAAAAATGTTAATAACATTTTGCATTCGACCCCATTTAAGAATATTTTACAAGCTCGAGGACTTGAAATAATAAACGTAAGTAGTCCAAAGCAGACATTAACTACGCAGAGGTGGAAAATTGAATTGCAATCAGAAAATATTACTCTACCATTACATACTAAAATTGAATTTTCGAGGCGAACGTTTGAGGATGGTGTCCTATTTGAACCGATTGATTCACAAGTAATAAGACAATATTTCATTTCTCCATTTATGGCAAACCATTATTCTATGGAGTTCATGTTTCGACAAAAAGTGACTGCTCTAGCCTTGCGTGGTGAAACCCAGTCAAGAGACATATTTGATTTGTATTTTCTTATTGGCTCAGGGAATCATTTTGAATTAGATGAGCAAACGATTTACATGTTAACAGAAGCAATAGCAAAGGCAGAAGCTATTGCTTTTGAGGATTTTAAAGGGCAGGTGCTCGCCTATTTACCAGATGATTTGCAGAAAGAATATAATGATAAATCCGTGTGGAATTCTATTGTGACAACCGTTATACAATCATTAAATGCGTATCAACATGAAATTAATTGACGTTTATACAGAATTAAAAGAATTAAATTTGCCAGTTATTCAAACGAATGATGCCGCAGCTTATTTGGGTATTAGCATTAATCATGCAAATAAATTGTTATCACGTATATCTAAAGCAAATCAGCTGATTCATATTAAGCATGGTCTTTGGACATTTCCTGATATTGATCCATTAATGTTACCCAACTTATTAACTGCGCCTTTCCCATCCTATGTGTCCTTGCAGACAGCGCTATATTTTCATAATATGATTTCTCAGATACCCAATGTTATTTATGCGGTGTCTTTAGATAGAACAAAACAATACAAAAATATGATCGCGACTATTTCAATACATCATATGCATCCATCATTTTTTTTTGGCTATGTAGAAAAAGATAGCGAAGGTTTATTAAAAATTGCAACACCTGAAAAAGCATTACTTGATATTTTTTACTTAAGTCAAACAAAGACAAGATTATTTAAAACATTGCCAGAAGTTGAATTGCCTAAAAATTTTAAAATATCAGTCGCAAATAAGATGATAGAGAAAATTTCTTCTGTTAGAAAACGAACTCTTGTGCAACGTCGTTTTCATGAATTCATCGACAAACTTAAGAAGTAATAAATATTTTTTTAGCTTAAATTAAAGTTACACACTCACGTATTAATTGCGGGCCGTGATAAAGGAACCCAGAATAAATTTGCAGGATTATCTGGATTGCTGGTTGCAAAGTGATAAGCATTAATTGCATCATTATCTCTGTGCAATATAGTAAAAACATGATGAACATTAAATGCTTTGCAATCATGAAACAATTGTTTTGTTTTTAAAGCTCTCAATAATGACGATCGAGAAACAATAATAAAATTATTTGATGAAGTATCTCATCCTGCGTTTAAATAAGTGGCGGAGTTAATTGAGCAAGAAGAAAAATTATTAGCTGTACCTAAACACTATTTCTAACTCATTGAATCACATCATAATAATTCAACATACACGCGCGAAACATTTAAGGCTACATTAATAATTCATCGATATTGTTTGGTACAATATTTATCATATTCTTGTAAATTAGATTAACTATAATCAGCGTAACTTTTTGTATGAAAAGAAAATATTTGCCTACACCTACAGATATCAAGCAAGAAGAATGTAACGATATGTCGTTGTTGCAGGCTTGCGATAAGGGTGACATAGCTACAGTAAAAATGTTATTAGCCAGCAAAAAATGCGATCTTGAGCTAACTAATGACAATGGTGAAACAGCATTGTTAGTTGCGTGTAGGGAAGGGTATAGTGACATTGTTTCACTTCTCATTAAAGCAAATGCTAACCTGAACTGTACAGATAAATTAAAACAGACGCCTTTACATCGTTTAGCTTATGGTAATAATCATGCTAAAGAATTATTGAGTCTTGCGTTAGCAAAAAATACAGAATCAATTAACGTTCAATGTTATTCAAAAGAAACGCCATTATTTTTAGCTGTCCTTACAAATCAAATAGAAAAAGTACAAATACTATTAGCCACCAAAAAATGTGATCTTGCGCTCACAAATGCTGCTTGTGAAACAGCATTTGCGGTTGCTTTAAGAATGGAATTTAACGACATATATTCTCTTCTCATCAACGCACTGGATTCTTTCGAGCTTGATAACATAGATAATAATAACGATAACCAGATGTTAACATTCAATAGCGTATACACTGGAAAATATACCGTCGATTTATCAAATTCCATTGGATCAGGAGCATTCTCTATTGTTTATACAGGTACCTACGGCGATCAAGATGAGATGAAAGTAGCAGTCAAGCGCACAAAACCTAAGAGTTCAACTTGCGACCCTATTAAAATCTGTTCTGACGAAATTGTGATGCTTGAAACCATTGCGCAACTGCTCCCAAGTTATCCAGTCTGTATGCTGAAATGTTTTGGCTGGAGAAAAGAAAACTTTTCTCTAACGAAACCACATCATTATATTGATATTGTATTCGAGTTGATCGTTGGAGGCACTTTAAAAGATATGCTTCCTAAAATTAATTGGGACATTTTTTATCCCGTCGTGAACCACATTATAACCGCGCTAAATTATTTACACGAAAAAAATATTGTGCATTGCGATGTAAAATCCGCCAACATCTTGGTGCAACAAAACGTCGATGGCACACTTCAAGGAAAACTTGGTGACTTTGGTTTGGCGCAGAAAATACCTGACTATAGCTTTACAGCCGCAAAACTGCATGGTTCGAAATTGTATTATGCACCGGAACTTCATCAAGGCGAAAAACCTTCTCCTGCATCGGATGTGTTTGCTTTTGGTTTTGTCATGTATGAGGCGGCAAATGGAAAAACATTAAGTACAATGTGCAAGAAGAATGGTTTGACGTCACATCAGAAGCTTGCCGAGTTTATGATAGCTGGAAGTCGACTTGAAATAGACCCTAATGCTAATGCACCTGAGAAAATTCAACGTCTTTACCAATATTGTTGTTTCTTTAAAACTCAAACAGTAAAAATATCTGTACAAGGACCTGCATCGACTCCTATGGAGATTGAGGTAATGGTACCTAGACCAAATTCGCGGAAACTTGCTGAAGAAACAAGCACACCAATCAATGTCATGTCGGAAGAAATAAAAAGATACACTAGGGTACGCTAATCTACAGTTTATATTATCAGACTTTAGTGCAGCCCTGATGGGGGAAGGAAAGGCTAGAATGCACACTCACGTATTAATTGCGGGCCGTGATAAATGAACCCAGAATAAATTTGCAGCAATTGCGCACCCGCATTAAGTTTTTCTAAGGCAGATGCTTTATCCATAATGCCTCCAACGCCAATTAAAGGTATTTGATCGGGCATTTCACGTTTTAATGTTTGCAAAACTTGTGTGCTCTCTTTAAAAAGCGGGCGGCCGCTCAAACCCCCCGTTTCCTTTGCATAAGCTGAATACAGCTGCATACTGCGTGAAACCGTCGTATTCGTTGCAATCACGCCATCAATGCCAGACTGCATGAAAATTGCTGCCATTGCCTTAATTTCTGTTTCTGTTAAATCAGGCGCAATTTTCACGACCAATGGCACATACTCCGCAGTTTTTTCTTTATGTGCTGCTTGTGCTTTTTTAAGTTCGTTTAATAATATTGATAAATTATCCGCTTGTTGTAATTCGCGCAATTTTTCTGTATTAGGCGATGAAATATTAATCGTGATATAGTCTGCATGTGATGCAAAACGATTAAAACCCAGTAAATAATCATCAATGGCTTTATCAATGGGCGTATCTTTATTTTTGCCGATATTAATTCCTAATTTGCCCTCATAGTGTTTTTGTTCTAATTGTTTTAAAACATAATCCGCACCTTTACAATTAAATCCCATGCGATTGATGATGGCTTCATCTTCGACTAAACGAAATAAACGAGGCTTTGGATTGCCTTGTTGCGGTTTCGGTGTCACTGTGCCAATTTCAATGTGTCCAAAGCCAAGTTTACCCAATGCATTAATGTATTCGCCATTTTTATCAAGACCTGCTGCAAGTCCAATGCGATTTTTAAAGGTGAGTCCCATGAGTGTGATGGGTGTTTTTATGTCAAGCGCAGTAGATGGCAACAGGCCAAAACGTTCTAATCTAGCCAATCCTTTTAATGCAACGTCATGTGCTTTTTCTGGATCAATTTGAAATAAAATATTGCGAATCAGTTGATAAATCATCTTATTTCGCCTTCAAGAAACTTGCCATTAACGTCTTCGTGCCCACTTTTTTAAATCGCACTTTCACTTTTAAATCATCGCCATCACCTTCAAGTTGAATCACGGTGCCTTCACCAAACACATGATGGTGGACTGTTTGTCCAGGATAAAATTGACTGTCCAATTCAGCGCGCGATGGAATGTTGGCATCACTTTTTGCGGTCATGGGACGGGTGACTTTTGTTCTAAATTTCACGCCTTGCACCAATTCCTCCGGTAATTCATTTAAGAAACGAGAAGGCTTGTGATACATTTCTTTGCCGTGTATGCGCCTTGTTTCAGCGTAAGTCATGAATAATTTTTCCATCGCGCGTGTCATGCCGACATAGCAAAGACGTCTTTCTTCTTCGAGCGCTTTTGGGTCATGCATGGATAAATAATGCGGAAATAATTCTTCTTCGCAACCTGCTAAATAGACAAAAGGAAATTCAAGGCCTTTTGCTGAATGCAGCGTCATGAGTTGCACGCAATCTTCTGAAGCGTCCGCTTGTTCATTGCTTGATTCTAAAGCAGCCGATGCTAAAAAGGCAGCGAGCGGCGTCATGTCATCATCCTCTCGTTCTTTTTCAAATTGATGTGCCGCATTAATTAATTCTTCCAAGTTTTCAATTCGTGTTAAGCCTTTTTCGCCTTTTTCTTTGCGGAAATGCTCGATTAAACCGCTTTGTCCAATGACCGCTTCCACTTGTTTGTGTAAGGGCAGAGTGGCAATGGTCTTTGATAAATTTTCGATTAACTGAATAAAACTTAACAGCGCTGTTTCACTTCTGGCTGCAAATTGTTTTTGCAAAATGAGTGTGTTTAATGCATTCCATAACGTCAGTTGATGGTGTTTGGCATAGTCGCGGACGGTTGTAATCGTGCGGTCCCCAATGCCGCGTGTTGGCGTATTAATGATGCGCTCAAATGCGGTGTCATCATCATGGTTCATGATTAAACGCAAGTAAGAAAGGGCATCTTTAATTTCAGCGCGATCAAAGAAGCGAAGGCCGCCATACACGCGATAGGGGATGCCAAATTGCATTAAAATTTCTTCAAGCACTCGCGATTGTGCATTCGACCGGTATAAAATCGCGTTACTTTTTAATGGAAAACCATGGTTTTTAAATTCGCGAATGCGGCTTGCAATATAATATGCTTCATCTTGTTCATTAAATCCAGCGTATATTGTGATGAGTTCACCATCTTTGCCGGAAGTCCATAAATTTTTACCCATGCGCCCTGTGTTTTGCGCAATGAGTGCATTCGCTGCTTTTAAAATATTGCTGGTCGAACGATAATTTTGTTCTAAACGAATCACGTGCGCATTGGCGAAATCTTTAGAAAAACGCTGAATATTTTCAATGCGTGCACCGCGCCAACCATAAATGGATTGATCATCATCGCCCACAATCATGACAGCGCCTTTCAAACCCGCAAGCAATTTAAGCCATGCATATTGTATGGTATTGGTGTCTTGAAATTCATCGACTAATAGTGCACGAAAACGATTTTGATAATGCGCGCGCAGATCATCATGCTTTAATAATAATTTATAACTCTTTAATAACAAATCAGCAAAATCAATAACACCTGCTTTTTGACAGGCGGCTTGATAGGTTTGATAAATTTTTAATAATTGATCACCTTTGGCATCAAAGGGTTGCACCTCTGTCACTTCTAAGCCTTCTTCTTTTTGGTGATTGATGAACCACTGCGCCTCTTTGGGCGGGAAGCGGTCTTCATCAAGGTTGAGCGCTTGAATACTGCGACGCACCATGCGGAGTTGGTCATCAGAATCCATGATTTGAAAGAGGGCGGGTAATTGCGCTTCTTCATGATGAGCGCGCAATAACTTATGCGATAGACCATGAAACGTCCCTATCCACAATTGCCTGGTGGGCATATGGAGTAAGGATTCCAATCGCGTGCGCATTTCATTGGCGGCCTTATTGGTAAAGGTGACGGCCAAGACTTCAAAAGGGGATAAGCCTTCTTTTGAGACCAGCCAGGCAATTCGATGGGTCAAGACACGTGTTTTACCACTGCCTGCGCCTGCTAAGATCAGTTGATGTCTTAAGGGTGCTTCAACCGCTTGGCGCTGTGCTTCATTGAGAGAGTTCTGTATCATATCGCTTTCCATTATCATCAAGCGATGTATTCTAATATGTCAACGCTCTATCAAAAAGCTCAATTTGTATTAAGTGCAGCAGATCTCAAACAATTACCCAGTGACACTGGGGTAGAAGTGGCCATTGTGGGCCGCTCGAATGCCGGTAAATCCAGTGTACTCAATCGTCTTACGCGTAAAAAACAACTGGCTCGGGTCAGTAAAACACCAGGGCGCACACAATTGATCAATGTTTTTCAGTTGGACCATCATAAACGTTTGATCGACTTACCCGGCTATGGCTTTGCGAACGTCCCAGTTGCCGTCAGGAAGCAATGGGAAAAGTTAATTAATGCTTATTTTGAGGAGCGGGAGTCATTGCAAGGCGTATTACTGATTATGGACATCAGACACCCGCTAAAGCCGCTGGATGAGCATTTGTTGCAATATTGTGCAGAGAGAGCGATCAAGGTGCATGTGTTATTGAATAAGGCAGATAAGTTATCGAAAGGGGCTGCGCTGCAAACGTTGCAGAAGGTTAAAGCAGCACTCGATACAGCTGCGACCGTGCAATTGTTTTCAGCATTGGATGGCGCGGGGTCGCGTGAATTAGAACACTGTTTAAATGCTTGGTATTCCTTTGACGACGGAAAATAATTCTGTTAGCTTGATTTGTTCTAGTTAAGAGGAGTGCATTGTCATGGGAAATATTCACGAATCCTTGAAGAATAAAATAGAAACGGATGAACCTGTTATTAAAGCCTCGGTTTCACTACCGGAAATCACCATTAAGGGTTTGATTTTAGGTACTTTTTTAACCATTATCTTAGCAGCCGCCAATGCTTATTTAGGCTTGAAAGTCGGCACGACTATATCAGCATCCATCCCAGCTGCGGTCATTTCCATGGGTATTTTGCGCTTTTTCAAAACCTCCAATATCTTAGAAAATACCATGGTGCAAATCATGGCATCTGTCGGTGAAGCGCTCACATCAGGCATTGCATTTATTTTACCAGCGCTCATTATTTTGCATGTGTGGGACCATTTCAATTATTGGCAAACCGTGATTACGGCACTTCTCGGTGGCGGTTTAGGTGTGCTCTTTACGATTCCATTGCGAAGGGCCCTATTGCTCGATAAAACCTTACGTTATCCAGAAGCGGTTGCAATTGCTAATGTCTTAAAAGCAAGCGCATCCAAAGAAGCAAACGACTTACGATCGTTGACCATAGGCGGTGTGATTGGTTCAGTGATTGCATTATTCCAAGCTGGGTTTCAAATTTTAACCGATGCCTTCATGTTTTGGGTCAAGTCCTCTTCTGTGATTGTTGGCTTTGGTTTGGGCTTGTCCCCTGCTTTGATCGCAGCCGGTTATATTGCTGGCATTAATGTGGGCATGAGTTTATTGACGGGTATCGTGATTGGTTGGTTACTGGGTGTGCCATTATTGAGCGCAATTTATGGCGTACCGGAAGCAGAATCGGCTAATCAAGCGGCCATGCTTATTTGGAAAAATTATGTGCGCTATATTGGTGTGGGCACCATGTTAGTCGGTGGTCTTTGGACATTATGCACATTATTAAAACAAGTGACACAAAGTATTGCGACATCGTTTGCGACCATGCGAGCGATACATTTGGGGACGGCAGTGAAAGCCATTCGGACTGAGCGCGATATTCCCATACATTATGTATTCATTGCTACGGGACTCATTTTAATCCCCATTTTCTTATTGATCACCAATGTGATTTTCACGGAATCGTTGGGTGTGTCTGCGTATTTCAAAAATTTCTTAGCCGGTATCAGCACCATTTACATCTTAATTGGTGGCTTTATCTTCTGTTCAATCTCTGCTTATTTTGCAGGTTTAATTGGTTCAACGAATACGCCTGTCTCGGGATTATTGGTTTCTGCCTTATTGATCATTGGCCTTTTATTCATGTGGCTTTTTTCATTCCAAGATTGGTCACCTGAGATGAAAGAAATGGTGGGTAGTGTAGTTGCGATCGGTAGTTTGGTCGTGATTGGGGCTGCGATTTCCATCTCAAACGATACCATGCAAGATTTAAAAGTTGGGCAAATCATCGGTGCCACACCTTGGAAGCAGCAGCTCATGTTGATCTTGGGCGTGATTGCATCGGCCTTTGTGATTCCACTCATTTTAGATTTGTTATACAACGCTTATGGTATTGGTGGTGTGTTCCCAAGAGAAGGCATGAACCCTGCGCAAATGTTAGCAGCTCCGCAAGCCGGATTAATGGCAACGGTTGCCAAAGGAGTATTTAGCCATCAATTGAATTGGACATTGATTGGTACCGGCGCGATCATTGCTGTGATTTGCATCATCATCGATACATTTTTAAAGCGTAATTATGGTTTGCGTTTGCCAGTGCTTGCAGTCGGTGTTGGTATTTATTTGCCACTCGATAGTTCAGTGCCACTGGTGGTGGGTGGCTTGCTGGTTTATTTGGTTGATAAACATTTGGCCAAACGTTATAACAAACACACACCTGAAAATGATGCGGCCATCAATCATCATCGTCATCGCGGCTTGTTGTTAGCGTGTGGATTAGTGGCAGGTGCATCCATCATGGGTGTGGTGCTTGCCATTCCATTTGCGATTAAACAAAGCTCTGATGCGCTAAGGATCATGCCAGAGTCACTGCTGCCTTATGCTGGTGTGTTGAGTTTGGTGGTGACGTTTATTCTGTGTTCTTGGATGTATAAGTATATTTTGAAGAAATAATTAAAAGATCGGTATCCTATTTCAACAAGAGCTAAGAAATAGTAGGGTGTTAGGCGCGTTTTTTGCACCGTAATCCACCAAATTAAAAAATATCATTATTATCTTTGGTGGATTACGGCAAAAAGCGCCTAATCCACCCTACTATATGCTAAATAACGATGCCATACAGAGGAGAATCACATGCAAAGAAATCAAAGTAATCATCATGCTTACACACTTCAAGAGTTGATGCAATATTCGGATGTCATGTTGCATCTTTTTTCCTTTCTCTCCACAAAAGAAATTGCGCCCGTATCCTCAGTATGCAAGAAATTTAATTTCTTTGCATCCAATCATAATTTATGGCAAAACTTCTCTAAACGTGATTATGGGTTAGATGTTCCAAAGAACCTTTCTGATACTGCTAAAGAATATTATCGAACAATCGTAAAATTAGCAAAAATATTAACAAAAGAAAAAGAGGTCGCCATTGCTTATTATGTCTATTCCGCATTGTTAGTGCTTGATCCCATATTAGATAAAGCACGTTATACACAGAAATACACGAGTGAACCATTGTATAATGTATTGATAGAATTGATGAATAATCCAAAGCTATCTTTATTTACTTACGACGACGTCATGTTCTTGATGGGCAAACAAACTTTTGCAGAATTATTTAAGCTTGAATTTGACCATGAGAATCCTCACATTGTAGTAAAAGCAAGGCCGCAAGAATTTGTTTTAAAAGTTAAAGCAGTTACTGATAAGCTTTATGGTCCGGCTATTGATTTACTCAGAATCGTTGCAGATTCTTATATTGATGCAATATGTAAAAATGAGCCTTTACCAGCAAATTCAGCATCCTTACCGATACTGGATATGGATAACGTAACAGCCATCTGTTTGTTCCATCATCCAGAATTAGCGGAGCCACTTAACCATTCACCATCACTTTGATTGTTGTTTTGCCGCATTGTTTTCTTTAGAAATAGTAGGGTGGATTAGGCGCTTTTTGCCGTAATCCACCAAAAATAATAATGATATTTTTTAATTTGGTGGATTACGGTGCAAAAAACGCACCTAATCCACCCTACTATTTCCTTAGAGTTCTTGTTGAAATAGGATTTTTTGGTAAAATTCATGTCGATCACCATCACATACACTTTTTTCCCACATTATTTTCTTGAATTTGCAATGGATCATCCTCTACAACTCGAAATGCTAAGGTTGGTTTTTTTGATGATGACGGAGCTTTTTTGGTTGATGCTGAACTAAATAGACTAGAGAACCAACTAAATGAAAAAAGACTAGGTTGTAAGCCACTGGTGTTTTGATTTTCGTCATTATTAAGAGGAGTCAGATCGAACTGATTGCTGTCTTCGTCAAAGCGAGTAGGAGGCTTGCGATTGGTGGACATTGATTTATCCTTATTCTACTGTAACAGACTTTGCCAAATTACGCGGTTGGTCAACATCGGTACCTTTACGTATTGCAACATAATATGCCAATAACTGCAATGGGATGGTATAGAGGGGCGCCAGTAATAATGGATGCACGCTTGGCATCGTGAAGATGTGTGCCTCTTTAAACGATGAATGCGTTTTTAACTCTTTACTGTCAGTAAGAATGAATAATTTTCCGCCGCGCGCATGTATTTCTTCTAAATTGGAAAGGGTTTTTTCATATAAATGATCTTTGGGTGCGGTTGCAACAACTGGCATGTCACTATCCACTAACGCAAGTGGCCCATGTTTTAATTCCCCAGCAGGATAACCGTCTGCATGCAAATATGAAATTTCTTTCATTTTAAGCGCTGCTTCGAGAGCAACAGGGAATAACGTACCGCGCCCCACAAACGTCACATATTGATTGATATGTAAGTCATTTGCCCAATCAATCATGGTTTGCTCATTTTTCAAAACGGATTGTATTTGCAAAGGAAGTTCTGAGATGGCAGTAATGATATTCTCTTCTTCGGGAAAGGCTTTTTTGGTTTTGGCCATCGTCAGCGCTAATAATAATAACGAAATCAATTGGGTGATAAACGCTTTGGTGGAGGCAACGCCAATTTCAATGCCGGCTCGCGTTAGAAAATAACTGTCTGCAATTCTTGTCATGGAACTTTCAGGTACGTTACAAACCACCAAACGGTGCAAATAATGCATGTCCTTGGCTAGACGTAACGCTGCGAGTGTGTCTGCTGTTTCGCCTGATTGAGACAAAGCGACAAACAAACTATTTGGATTGGATGCCGGATTGCGATAACGAAATTCACTGGCAATTTCAACACTGCATGGGATACCCGCGAGAGATTCAATCCAATAGCGCGCAATCATGCAGGCATGAAAGCTGGTGCCACAAGCGATAAATTGGATATGTTCCGTTTTTTTAAATATTGTTTCAGTTGCAGGGCCAAAGATGCCAGGTAAAATATGATTGCGCGAAATACGTCCTTCAAGGCAATTGGCAATCGATTCCGGTTGTTCCATGATTTCTTTGAGCATGTAATGACGATATTCCCCACGCTCCACCGCATCATGTTGTAATGAGAGCATACGTGATTTTCGTTCAATGAGGCGGCTTTCTGCATCGTAAATGCTGATGTGATCTATTGATATATCGGCAATATCATCTTCTTCCAGATAAATAAATTGTTTAGTGATTGACAATAAGGCAAGTGGGTCAGATGCAACATAATTTTCATTATTGCCGATGCCTAAGACGAGAGGGCTGCCGCGTCTTACTGCTATGATACGGTTAGGATAAGCTTTACAAATGATTGCCAGTGCATAGGCACCGTGTAATTCTTTCACTGTTTGTTGTATGGCTTTTAGAAAATCTTTTGATTGTGTGTAATGATAATGAATAAGATGCACAACCACTTCAGTATCCGTATCGGATTGTATTTTATAATCATGAGTAATTAATTTTTCCCGCAATGACACGTGATTTTCAATGATGCCATTATGAACGAGAGCAAATTCATTGTGCGAAATGAAGGGATGCGCATTTCTTTCTGATGGTACACCATGTGTTGCCCAGCGAGTGTGCGCAATACCCGTTTCACCTGAGATTGGGGTTGCTTTCAAGGTGTTTTCAAGTTCTTGCACTTTGCCAACAACACGCAAACGCTGTAATTCTTGTCGATCATTCAAAAGCGCAACACCTGCTGAGTCATAACCACGATATTCTAATTTTTTTAGGCCATCGATTAAGAGTTGTACGATATTACGTTTAGCTGTGGCAGCAACAATTCCGCACATATTAAGTATCCTCTGTGTTGTCTTTGGTAGGTCGTTTCCACTCAACGCTACGCTGATTAAGCGCATGGGTTAATGTTAATTTATTCGGTTCGACATTTTTAGTAACGACTGATCCTGCGCCAATCGTTGCATTCTCACCGATTTCAAGGGGAGCTACAAGTTCTGTGCCAGAGCCAATATGTACATTATCATGAATCACTGTTTTATGTTTTTTTGCACCGTCATAATTACAGGTGATTGTGCCTGCACCCACGTTAACACGTTTGCCAATTTCACTATCACCCACATAGCTTAAATGATTGACTTTGCTGTCATTTGCTATGATTGAATTTTTAATTTCGACGAAATTACCAATATGGACATTGTCTTCTAAAGTGGTATGAGGTCTTATTCGCGCAAAGGGACCAATTTGACAATGCTCGCTAACCACAGCATCCTCCACCACACAATTTGCTTGAATATTGACATGGTCTTTACATCGAACGTTTTTCAAATAAACATTTGGCCCAATTTTACAATGATGACCTAATTCAATGTCGCCTTCTAGAATGACATTAATATCTAAGGTGACATCTCGTCCCATTTTAACATGGCCTCTGATATCAAGACGATCAGGGTCCATGATCTTAACACCTTGTTTCATTAAGTGAATGGCTTTCTGCTTCTGATAATAACGTTCCAGTTGAGCAAGTTGCATAAAATCATTGACACCTAATATTTCTTCAATCGATTCTGCTTTAATTGATTGAATGGGAACGCGACATTTTGCTGCGATCGCAATAGCATCAGTTAAATATAATTCGTGCTGTGCATTGTGATCGTGAATTTGTGGCAGCCAAGATTTTAAATGCATGATGGGAAAACAATAAATGCCGGTATTGATTTCATGCACTTGTTTTTCATCATCTGATAAATCTTTTTCTTCAATAATGGCTTGTATGCGCCCTAAATCGTCACGGATAATGCGACCATAACCACTGGGATCAGGTATGGTTTTAGTTAAAATACCGATTGCGTCTTTGGGCGTGGAAGCAATGAGTTTTTGTAAGGTATGCACCGATATCAATGGCACATCACCATAAAGTACCAGAACGCGATTTTCATCTTTCAGGAAAGGCAATGCTTGCATCAAGGCATGGGCCGTCCCGAGTTGCTCTGCTTGATAGACCCAGTTGATGTCTGCTTGTGCAAAGGCCGCTTTAACTTGTTCGCTTTGATGGCCTGTGACCACAATAGGAGTCGGGTCAGTGGATATTTTTTTAACTGTTTCAATGACATGCGATAAAAGCGGACGACCACCTAAGGTATGCAACACTTTAGGTTTAGCTGATTGCATACGTTTTCCCTGTCCTGCCGCCAAGATAACTACTTGAAGACTCATGGGTATACTTTCCTAATGACAAAATTCGAAGGCATTATAGCAGGGAATAATGTTGTTCTCTACGTTTTACTGAGCGGCGACTTTATTTGGAAGGTGTATAGTAAAGGTTGCACCCTTTTCAAAACCATCACTTTTAACGGAGATATCGCCCCCTAATTCATTGATCAGCAGCGCACACGTGTGTAAGCCAAATCCATGCCCCGTTTCTTTTGTGGTAAACCCATGATAAAACACTTTGTCAATGTTCTTTGGTAAAATACCAACGCCATTGTCTGTGATTTCTATTGTCACCTTATCGTTATCGGCAATTGTTTTCAGTGAAAGCGTTTTGGTTGAATTAGAAGATTCAAATAACGCATCTTTGGCATTTCTCAATAAGTTAACAACTACTTGTAATACTTTGACTTTATCGATGACAATGGGTGATATGTTACCATAATGTTTCTTCACATGAATTTCATCTTTTATTTCTAAACCAGTAATTAATAAACATTCATCTAACAATTCATTAATTGATAGAATGTTTTCCATGCCAAATGTTTTACTTAAATTTTGTTGTGTTGAAATAATGTTTTTAATTGTTTCTATGTTTGTTAGGATGTGGCTCATTTCATCTGAAAATTGCTGTTGTGACCGGCGTTCATGTTCTGCAAGATTTTCGATAAACTCGACTACTTTTTTTCCTTTAGGATCGAGCGTAATGAAGTCAGCTAAATCATGTTTATGTTCTTTGAGTAAAGCAGATAATTTATCTAAATTTGATGATTGAACGGGTTTTATTTTTTCAGCGATGGTATGAGCTGAGACATTCACACTATTTAACACATTACCCACATTATGCAGTACGCTTGCAGCAATTTCAGCCATGCCCAGTTGTCTTGCTTGCTCAAATTGTTGTTGATTGATAGCTTCTTTGTAATTAGAAGCAAAAAACGCAATACTTAAAATGATAAACGTAACCGATGCGATGGACATGGCTAAAATAGAGGGATCAAGTGCGCCACTTTGAGTTAACACTGGATTTGCGCAAGGCGTGAAGATGGATGCGGCCATGCCAGTATAATGCATGCCACAGATGGCAATGCCCATGATGATTGCACTTCCAAATTTAATACGACTACGTAACCTTGCGATGACGGTATTGCTTTTTAAGGCTAACCAAATAGCGGCTTCTGATGCAACAATGGCAATGATGATCGAGAGCATAAATAATTCAGGCAAATAACGAATATTTAACGTAATCAACATACCTTCCATTCCGGTATAATGCATGGAAGCGATCGCAAGGCCTAATATCACACCACCTGCAATTAAATGAACGATATTGAATATCGATTTTTTTAATAAATAGAGCGCAAAACCTGATGCACATATGGCAACGATCAGAGAAATCACCGTCCAAGATATATCATATTGTAGATTGAGACCTGGAATGGTAAATGATAACATGCCGATAAAATGCATGGACCAAATACCTGCACCCATTGCAATCGAACCGCCAAGCCACCATAACATGCTGCTCGCTTTTGTATTATTGCGATCTCGTAAACGCCCAACCATATCAAGTGCGATATAGGATGCAAAGACAGCCACCAAATAAGACAATGCAATTAAGCGTAGATCATACTTGCCGATATAACGATCAAGCGGTAGTGGTCCCATTTGAAAGTAAGTCGATAATGCTTCTAACATTAATCTTCCTCTTTTTCTGCAATCAGTTGCTGCGATAAGCTTTCTTGTGTTTCTGGGTATCGAAGATACTGTTCAATGTCATCACCGGATAGTGGTTTGCTAAAATAATATCCTTGTACATCACCACATTCATATTTTTTAAGAAAATCGAGTTGATTTTTAGTTTCCACTCCTTCTGCGAGCACTTCCAAATTGAGGTTTTTAGCCATGGCAATGATGGCGCGCACGATGACTTCATCGTCGGCGGACGATTGAATATGTTTGATAAAAGAACTATCGATTTTTAATCTGTCCATGGGCAGCTCATGTAAATAACTCAAACTGGAGTAGCCGGTGCCAAAATCATCAATGGCAATCATGACGCCTAATTGTTTTAATTTACTCACAATTTGGATCACTTCCCTATTACTTAATATCACATTTTCAGTCAGTTCTAACTCAAGGTATTCGGGCTTTAGGCCCGTTTCTTCTAATATCGTTGTCACCATTTCAATAAAATTATGTTGCTTAAACTGTTGTGCAGAGACATTGACCGCCATTCTAACAGGCGGTAATCCAGCATCTTGCCATGCTTTATTTTGCTTGCACGCGGTGCGTAATACCCACTCGCCAATTGGCACAATCAACCCAATCTCTTCAGCTAATGGCACAAAATCAATCGGCAACAATGTTCCTTTCGTGGGGTGATGCCACCTAATGAGCGCCTCCAATGCAACAAGCTTATCATTAGAGATATTAATTTGTGGTTGATAACACAAGAAGAATTCTTTGTTCGCAATGGCTTGCCGAAGGTCTGCTTCTTGGTCAAATTCAGCTATCGTTTGGATGCTCATTTCAGGGAGATAAAATTGATAACTATCACCTTTCATTGTTTTTGCTTGATACATGGCAACATCGGCATTACGCAATAGTATATCAATTGTTTTACCATCGCGTGGGTAAACACTGATGCCCATGCTGGCTGTCAGTCTGATTAGTCTGTTATTGAGCTCAAATGGTTTAGAAAATATGTCAATTAGATTAGTGACCTTCTTTTCTATGTCATTTTCTTTTTTACCCATATTCATTAACAGCACAACAAACTCATCACCGCCTAATCGACAAAGTGAATCTTCAGCGCGAATACCAGTTTGTAAACGTAACGCTGCATCTTTTAATAATTGATCACCGACCAAATGCGTCAAACTATCGTTAATTAATTTAAAGCGATCAAGATCAATAAACACAACAGCAAATTGTGTTTTGCATTGGTCTGAAAGGTTAATCGCCAATTTCATTTGTTCAATCAACTGAAGTCGATTGCCAAGACCAGTCAGAGTATCGTGTTTAGCCTGATGCTCTAATTTTTCTTCTAATTTAGCACGTTTGGTGATATCGCGAAAATCGAGTATTCGCCCAATGATTTGATCATTAAGCTTGTGTGGTTGTGAATAACATTCAAAAATTTTACCATTTTTAAATTTAATTGTATCGATGCGTATTTCATCGATTTTATTCACATTCTCGCCTATTTTTGCTGCATCGTCGGGGTTAATTAATTTACTTTTAATGTGATCCATCAGTAGTTTTTTGCTTTTAGTTTTTAATATGTCTTCCGAGATTTCCATGAGGTTAACCATGTTCTGGTTGTAGTCAATAATCATGCCTTCATTATTGATGACTAAAATGCCATCACTCGATGATTCAAAAGTCGATTTCACTAAAGAAAGTGATTCTTGCAATGACAATGTTTTATCGGCCACTTCTTGTTGTAAGTGAGAGGTGTAGTTTCTTGTTTGTTGAGCCAGATGCCATTTGGTTGTTAATGCACAAGCTAATTGTCGCACCGAAACATTATCAAACGGTTTTTTTAAAATCAGTAGATTATCTGTTTTACCTAAATGAGCAACCGTTTCTTCCCAAGAATAATCAGAATAAGCCGTGCAAATCACGACTTGAATGTCTTTATCTAATTCCCAAATATGTTTAATGGTTTCAATGCCATCCCATCCAGGCGGCATGCGAATATCGACAAAGGCTAACGCATAACGAATGCCTTGATCTAGCGCTTCTTTAATTTTCTCAACGCCTTCTTTTCCTTGCGAGGCAACATCAATTTCAAATTGTGTTGAGGGATTAGATGCGCGGTCTTCGTTAAATAATTCTGAACTTAACTGCTCTAATTTGTTGGATGATTCAGTTTTTAGTATTTTAATAAAATCTTGATGAATGGAAACATTATCGTCAATAATCATGAGTTTAAAGATATTTTTGCGATTATTGTCACTCATGACGCCTCCTTGATTACATAATGACTGCAATATCAATATGTTACCTAATAATATGGTAGCATAATTGATGGGATATATTATTAAGAATGGGCGATAGCAAACATGGATCATTCAATAAACAAAAACAAGAAAAAAAAGTGGGCGACTGTCATCGCGCTTGATGTCATCCTATTGATTTTACTGTGTTTATTCGTTGTATTGGTGGATCCCTTTTCGCATCCTGATATTAAAATAAAAGGGGTTTTTCTAAAGCATCCTTTGGACATCAGCGATTTTCACTTAATTGATCAGCATGGTCATCCTTTTACAAAAACTCAATTGCAAGGCCATTGGTCTTTGCTTTTTTTTGGGTTTACACATTGCCCAATGATTTGTCCAACAACGCTGGATGCATTGAATAAAACATATGCACTGCTAAAGAAACAATTGCCCACATCGTTATTACCGCGCGTTGTGTTTGTTTCCATTGATCCAGAACAGGATACGATAGCAAGATTAAAGCAGTATGTTGGTTCATACAACACCGCATTTGTCGCTGCAAGAACAGAGAGCAACAATATTTCTGTGCTAGAAAAAGCGTTTTCTATTTCAGCTACTAAGCAAAAAGGTGTCATTGATCATCAAACTGATATATTAGTACTAAATCCAAAAGCCCAAATCCAAGCCTATTTTATATATCCACATTCGCCTGAAATCATGGCAAACGATTATCAGACGATTGTAAAAAAACTAGGGTCGCTCTGATTAGTCTGACATGCTTTTAATCTTATCAATGAATTGTTTAATTCGCTCATCATCAATGATTACACGATCAATGCATAAAAAAGCCGATGTTTCTAATTTGTCAGATAGTGCATTTAACATAAATGAATATTGGCTGATGGGTTTCACACGTCCTTGTTCATTCACCACCCAAATCGGATCATTTTCACCGCTATAAGAACGATGCGGTGTCTGCATAACCATCAATTGCCAAGGTTCAATGATATGTTGATGCGCTTTTTTAAATGTCTCGAGTTCTGCTTCAACATTCGTTAAATTCATGTGATCGAGACGCACAATTTTTGGCATACAACGTGTTTGCAAACGTTTGGCTAATTGCACGGCTTTTTGATTGTTATCAAATGCTGCCAATTCTTTAATAATGGCAAACACATCATGATCACATAATTCGATATAGAGTGGATAATTATCTTTTAAGAAAGATTGCTTTTTCTCGTGAATTTGCGTTGGGTGTGACATGGCGAACAGGTTAAACTCATTCATTGCCATTAAGAATTGCCCCATGCGCGTTTTACGTATATTGCTATATTGATTTTCTTTCTGTAGCGTTGCTGCCAATTCAGAAAAACATTGAATGAAAAAATTTTCAAAGGCCAATTTTTTTTGCAATTGATAAATGTTACGTATCATTTGTCTTCTTGCCATCAGGTAATGTTCAACTGCGCCTATGCCTTTATAGTTAATGCCAAGACGTTTACCCATTTCTGTTTCGACAATACTTAAACAATGTAACATCCAACGCAAATCAAATTGACCATATTGCACGCCACAAAAGTGATTATCACGTAATAAATAATCCAGGCGATCGGCATCCAGTTGTGATGAGACAATGTCTGCTAACACACGATTTTCGACTGGATAATGCATGATCATGTTAGCAATAATTTCAAAATTCTCTTCATATAATGGATGGTTAGGATTTTGTTGATTGTAACGCTCAAAAAATCCACTTTGTCGGTAATCATCAAGAAAATATGGCGTCCAATCTTCATGGTGAATCAATTTGTCATAAAAAATCCCTTCAAATGTGTGTGAAAATGGGCCATGACCAATATCATGCAAAAGACAAGCAATCATGACTAATTGTCTATCCGAATCGCTTAAACGAATTTTATGCGCAATTTGACTTGCGACATAACAACAGCCTATGGAATGACTGAATCGGGTGTGCACCGCACCTGGAAAAATAAAATCGCCCATGCCCATTTGTCGAATAAAGCGTAAACGTTGTAAAAATGGACTATCAATAAATGGTTTAATCCATTTATCTTCGGTATCCGTAAATTGCATGGTGCCATGCACAGGATCTTTTATCACATGAAAGAAATTATTCATGATGCTTCTATACCTCCTAATGGAAATTGTTTAATGACAGCATAATGATGCGTACCGTGGTCCGTTGAGGCACTGTGAAACAGGGTAATATGATCGATTGTGATGTTCGGTATCTCAGGTAATGCGCACGATAAAAAATCATTAATCGATAAGTGTTTTGGCTGTTCAATTCGGCCTAAGGTAATATGGGGGCGAAACTCGTGATTGTCGCGTTGACTAATTTGTAGTTCATTACAAATCATGGTCATTTCTTCAGCAATAGGACGTAATTGGTGTTCTGGTTGAACTTCCATTGCTATAATACGCGGACGAAACTCAAAAGGGAAAGTGATACATGGCCCGACATGCAGTGACAAGGGGGGTTGATAGTTTTTAAGCATAGATGACACTTTAGTTTCAAGATCAGGCAAGCTGTCGGTATTAAGTGTGGGCAAAAATTTAAGGGTGACATGTAAATTTTCTGTACGTGTCCAACGAATATGGCTTGTTTTGACGTGCTTTTTCATGACCACGATCACTTGATGCAATGCGTCTTGAATGGCGGGACTAAACTCGATTGCAAAAAAAACGCGAATTATTGGTGGCCATGTCATTCCAATTTTCTCCTAAATTGTTTAAGATATCTACAACTATATAGATGGGATTCCATTATGGTAAAAAAACGCGGCCTTGGTAAATCGTTAGATGCATTACTTGCATACACTCAAACTCAACATGCAGATGCAACATCACCTGAATTCAATGATCAGCAATTATGCACTTTGTCGATTCACCAATTACAACGAGGAAAATATCAACCTCGTCGTGACATGGATCCGGAAGCACTCAATGACTTGGCAAATTCCATCAAAGCACAAGGTATATTACAACCACTCATTGTACGTCCACTGAACGAAAAAAGCGACTCTTACGAAATTGTTGCAGGTGAGCGGCGCTTTCGTGCCGCACAATTGGCAGGTTTAACGAACGTGCCCGTTGTCATTCGACATATTCCTGATGAAGCAGCAGTTGCAATCGCGCTCATTGAAAATATTCAGCGTGAAAATTTAAATCCAATTGAAGAAGCAATTGCTTTAGATAAGCTTATTCAAGAATTTCAAATGACACACCAAGAAGTTGCGGATGCTGTGGGTAAATCACGCACCAATGTCACCAATTTATTGCGCCTTTTAACCTTGCCAGAAGGCATTAAAAATTTGTTGGCACAAGGTTTGATTGAAATGGGTCATGCAAGAACATTAATTACCTTGCCGGAAAAATTACAACTTGATGCAGCAAAAGCGATCATGGACCAAGGACTATCCGTGCGTAACATTGAAGATTGGGTCAAAAACGCACAGCAAGAAAAGAAAGTTGCGAGTAAAGTTGATCACAAATCTTATCTGCCTGAATTAAAACGTATCGAAGAAATACTTGCCAAACAATTGAAATTAAAAGTGGCCATTCGTGCGTCTGGATTAGAGAAAGGCAAGCTTGTGATTCATTA
>Ga0207073_1004_pt1 | contig 55518 bp, 49 predicted proteins | sample Alteio_BWMinHeat_65_FD_153575 | JGI IMG/M metagenome (GOLD analysis project Ga0207073, IMG submission 153575) | Enriched cells from forest soil in Barre Woods Harvard Forest LTER site, Petersham, Massachusetts, United States -... | ecosystem: Environmental > Terrestrial > Soil > Temperate forest >...
CAGAGAACATATCATCTGAAGTAAAGCGAATTTGATTTAAAATAATTTTTATTGCTTTTGTCATGTCAGCGTCATTATTTTGATTATATTTGTTTAATGCATTGATTAAAATAGTATGCAAACCGATTAGTCTTGCAAAAATATCCGTTTCCGGCAAGTTTTTGGTTTCATTCAGTATTTCCCTAAATGCTTTAATTCGTTTGTCATTTTGAGTATTAAAAATACCACCTAAAAACGCTATAACGCAATTGTTAGGCTTAGCATGTTTAGAAATTATATCCATGACTCTTTTAAAGATGCCCTCCAATGATTTCTTTATATAGGAAAGCAGCATCGCAATCTGTGTGTAGGCGTCATTTTCAAGGTTGACTTTTTGAGATGTAATAACTGAAGATAAATGATCATGATGCTTATCTTTTAATATATTCATTGCGCATCTTATTATATTAAGATGGAGTTTCGGTTCGCAATCTCCCTCTGGAAATGTGTGTCCATCTCCATCTAAGGATAATATTTCGTGATCTGGAAATATGTATTCTACTAAGGATAATATTTTTTGCATGATATTAATTTTAATCATCGCATTTATAATTGGTGCTCCAGTCTTTTGTAAATTTTTTGTCTCGACCCAGCAGTTCAATGACATGTGTATATGGTAAATATAATTATTAATCATTATTTTGGTGCAAGGTGATGCGAGTAGCGATTTGTGAGCTTCAATTTGCACGATGTAATGGTTGATCAGATCTAACACTTCAGTAGGCGTATTATGATCTGTAATCATCAACTCCATTTGTGTCAATTTCATTTGTGTTGGTAACGAATTAGAGTCAAAGGTAACATCAAGTTCATTAAATGAGTCAAGATATATTGCCATGGCCTTATCACTGACGGATGCATTGAGTTCATTCACTAAAAGTTTAAGGGTGTTAGTTGCGTTATTTAGCGCAACTAAAGGCACTAATATGCTGATTTCGTCCAAGAGTGTACTATTCTGAAGGGGAGTAGAAACCCATGGGTAATACCACTTCAAAAATTTCGCATGATCACTGTCATCGTTAATAATGATTTGACTCGCCTCTTCACCATACAGTTCTAATAATTTTTTTCTAAACATACCACTGCCTCTTTCATATTCAGGATTTCTGGTGTCATACCTTAACAGGAAAACATTAAGAGTGTATTAAGATAGGCTATCTATCAGGTGAGGGATATTTATCCCTTATAACCCATTGTTTTTTTATTATTTTCCTGCATCGATGCCAAAACAGCATCCAATTTTTTAAGCATTGCAACATCTTCTGACACGACTACTTGATAACAAATCATTTTTTTATCTTTACCCTCGCCAGCAAAGTCCGTGCTAAAACTATGGGTAAACATAAAGTTTGAATCAGATTCTATACACTGCGCAATATATAATATTTCACTTTTTATGTCAGCCTCATTATTTCGGTAAAGTGTCGAGGCTTCATTCAATAAAATGCTCTGCATACGTTCTAACCTATCAAAAATATTCATTTCTGGTAAGTTTTGAGCTGTATTGAGTATTCTCCTGAAAGTTGATGTTTTGAGTGCAAGATTAAAAACACAATTAAAAGTATATGAGAGAATAGATTGATTGAGTTCAGCGGATTGAGAAATCTCATCTATTGCTATTTTCAAGGCTATATTCAATGCTTTCTTTATATAAGATCGCAGTGCAGCAATTTCTTTGATGTTTGCCTTATCAAGATTTACTATTTGAGGTGATTCAAGCAAAGAATGCAAATCATTGGAATAATCATTCTTGAGCATACTTATTGCGCACGCGACTATAATCGTTGCACAACACGCCATATTGTAGTTACGGTCTTTACGATCAGTAAATAGTTGTTCAACGAAACATAATATTTGATTCATGTTGTTAATTTTAATCATCGCATTTTCAATCTTTTTTTCAATGATAAAGCTTGTGCTGAAGTCATCGGCAGAACATTTATGGTATGTTTCAATAAGATAACAGTTAATCAATTGTTTGGCGCATTGGGATGTTTCAATAATGATGCGTGTTTCAATTTGCATCATGTAATGATTGATCACATGTAGCACTTCAGTAGGTGTATTTTGATCGGCGATCATTAATTCCATTTGCGCCTGAGAATTGGGGTTGAACATGATATCAAGTTTATTAATGGCATCAAAATAAGTCTCGATGACTTCATCTGTGACGCCTATGCCTCGGTTTGTGAAATACTCAACTATTTTTGTCGCATTACTTAAAGCAGCCAGAACAAGTAATTCGCCCAATTTCTTTTGGCCACCTTCTTTAAAAACCTTGTCAATCAATGGTGGCATTAGCTTAACATCATCATCTATAATGGCTTTTGTTACCTTCTCGCCAAACATTTCTAATAACTTTGCTCTAAACATGCCACTCCCTCTTTAATATTAGGAATAAAGGCCATAAATTAGCATACTCAAGTCAAACCTGCACGAATGGCCTTGTTGTCAGCTCAGCCCGGTGGATTACGGCGCAAAAAGCGCGCCTAATCCACCCTACCCAAACTCTTGCGCACTTAATGATTCAGAAGCGCCCTGTACCCAAAATTGCCTGTTTATCTCTGCGTTTTCTTATGCTAACATTCGTAGTCCCATCAATGCTTTTGCACCTCGGTTAGCTTCACTGCCAGCCCAGATATTTGGACAATGATTATCCAAATCTAATGAAACAGCATGAAAGACTTTGCATGTGACAACTTTTATTATTTTTATTTAGACGATTAAATCAATGACTTAAATCTCAAAGGGGGCTTCATGACAGAGCACGTATTAAAATTGATTCAAGAAAATGATGTTCAATATGTGGACTTACGGTTTACGGATTTAGTCGGCAAGGAACAGCATGTCACATTACCTGCATCTAAAATCGATGATGAATTTTTCAAATATGGCAAGGCTTTCGATGGTTCATCGATTCAAGGCTGGCAACATATTAACCATTCCGATTTGATTTTGATTCCGGATGGAAGCACAGCCGTACTAGACCTTTTTCCTGAAATGTCCACACTGAATTTGACTTGTGATGTCTTAGATCCGATGACGCGCAAGCCGTATATCCGTGATCCAAGAGGTGTTACCAGACGTGCAGAAGAATATTTGGCGTCTTTGGGCATTGCTGATGCCTGTTATTTTGGCCAAGAAGTCGAATTTTTCATTTTTGATAACGTGCAGTACGACGTCAATATGAAGGGCAGCTTTTATGCGATTGATTCCCTTGAAGCCGCTTGGAACAAGGGTGCTGCCATTGAAGGCGGCAATATGGGCTATCGACCCGATGTGAAGGGCGGCTACTTCCCAGTTCGAGTCGATTCATTCAGTGATTTACGTAGTGCCATGTGCGATGCCTTAATGGCCATGGGTTTAGTGCCAGAAGTGCATCACCATGAAGTGGCAACTGCTGGTCAAAATGAAATCACCACCCGCTTTAGTACCTTATTGCATAAAGCCGATGAAATGATGAAATTTAAGTATATTATCCAAAATGTGGCATTAGCACATGGCAAAACCGTAACGTTCATGCCAAAACCACTAGTGGGTGATAACGGCAGTGGCTTGCATTGCCATCAATCGCTCGCAAAAGACGGTAAAAACTTGTTTGCGGGTGACCAATACGCCGGTTTATCGCAAATGGCCTTATATTACATTGGTGGCGTGATCAAACATGCACGTGCCTTAAATGCTTTCACGAATCCAACGACGAATAGTTATAAACGCTTAGTGCCAGGTTTTGAAGCGCCGGTGACCATGGTGTATTCACAAGGCAATCGTTCTGCTGGCATTCGCATTCCCCATGTGTTTCGTGACAAGGAAATACGCATTGAAGTACGGTTCCCAGATGCCTTAGTGAACCCTTACCTTGCTTTCTCTGCGTTACTCATGGCAGGCCTTGATGGCATCAAAAATAAAATTGATCCAGGCAAACCAGTTGAAGATGATTTGTATCATTTGCCGCATGATGTCGTTAAAAAGTTCCCAAGTCTTTGTTCATCACTGGGTGAAGCATTGGATAGCTTAGAAGCAGACCATGCCTTTTTATTAGAAGGCGGCGTCTTCAATAAAGAAATTATCGAATCTTATATTGCATTGAAACGTGAAGAAGTCACACGCTTTATGATGACGACTCATCCTGTTGAATTTGATATGTACTATAATTTATAGATCATTAGGTTTTAAAATGCGAATTGCAACATGGAACGTGAATTCTTTAAAAGTCCGCCTACCACATGTATTAACGTGGTTGGCGGAACATCAACCCAGCATTCTCGCGCTGCAGGAATTAAAAATTCCAATCAATGATTTTCCAGCAGATGAATTTTTAACTGCTGGTTATCACGCTGCGGTTTTCGGGCAGAAAACTTACAATGGTGTGGCAATTTTAGCAAAAACCAACGAACTCACTGATCCGCAATTGGGTATGCCAAATTTTAATGATGAACAATCGCGCGTTTTGGCGGTGACTTATCAAGGTGTGCGTATCATTGATGTGTATGTTCCAAATGGCGAAAGTGTCGAATCTGAAAAATATCAATATAAATTACGCTGGTGTGATGCACTTAAAGCCTATTTAAAAGAGGAAATGGCAATGCATCCAAAGTTGGTGTTATTGGGGGACTTCAATATTGCACCCGATGACATCGATGTGCATGATCCAAAACGTTGGCGCGGTAAAGTATTATTCAGTGAGCAAGAACGGGCTGAATTTCAAGCATGGTTATCGCTAGGGTTATATGATTGTTTTCGGCAATTGTCACCCGAACAGAAAGCATTTACGTGGTGGGATTATCGCTTGCAAGCGTATCCGCGTAAGTGGGGTTTGCGTATTGATCATGTTTTAGCCACGAAAGCAATGCTTGCGACATGCAAAAAATGTGTGATTGATGAGGCGCCGCGCACTTGGGAGAGGCCTTCAGATCATGCACCGGTGATGGCAGAATTTACCTGATCATAGATATGATACAGTGTATTAGTGTGCTCGTTAACTTTTTCGTTTTGGTGAAGAATTGTTTTTTACTTGATCTTCTTGCTTTGCTTGATCTTCTTTTGCATAAGCGACATCCAACCTTCTAAGAAAGTGCGTTTCAACGTTATCGTGTGATTGATAACCATCAAAATACAAATTTTCATAGCTATATAAGTTATTTGGCCCATTTTGCAGGATGTTTAACAGATTGGTCATCGTAACCTGAACGTTTTTGTAGGAAGGATCTTTATAGTATTCATTATATGCATTAATTAAAATACGTTGCAATCGCTTTAAATCTGCAAAGAAATCTGCTGCTGCAGTTTGAGCGGTGCATTTATTTTGTATCGTTTCTAATATTATATTATAAGCTTTCAGGTCGATTTCTTCTTGCGAAGGAATAATACCCAACAAGGAAGTCTTCTTTGGCGCGCCTTGTGCTTTTGCCGTGATTTCTTTAATGATTATGTCCTTTATTATATTGTATTTCCATTTCATTTCTTCAAGGTCATTGTAAGCATAAGAATATAAAATTTGTCTGTCTTTCTTATGAAAGCATATATTAGTTGTTGATTTTAGCGCTGCGTCTCGGACTTTTGATTGCAGATCATGACCATCATTGTCTTGAAGAAATTTAAGATTGTCTTTGATGCCAGTTGATTCAAGAAAAGGAATGAATTGTTGTAATATGTCGCCATGAGCAACATAAATGAGAATCGTTGCTGCGCATTGTAGTTTGAAATTCTTGCGATCTTTCTCATCGGGAAAATCATCAATTCGTTGTAACATTGCTTTGATCGCTACTCTGGTTTCGATATAATCTGGTGAATGGTCATTTCGCATCAATGCATGTTTTACGCATTCCAAGATCAGCATTTTAGCGCATTGATTATAGTAAGCTTCTTGTTGTCTGATGCGACTATTTATTAAAAACAATACTTCGGTTGGCGTATCTGCGCTAGACATAATCAATTCCATTTGTGTTGCGATAAAGGGGTCGAAATTGATTTCATGATTAGGGATGGCACTAAAGTATTGGTCAACCATCTCATCTGTTACTTCAATAAAATGTTTAATGATATAGCTGACTATATTTGTAGCATTGTGTGCAGCAGCTTCAAGCAGCAAATCGTCAATCAGGAAAAATTGATCAGCGTCCTTTTCATGATTTGTATCACTTAACTTTGCTTTTGTTATTATGAACCTTCGACCTTGATCATCACAAAAATCATCTAAGCAATGTATGAAAAGTTTGAGGTCATCAGCTTGGGCGGCTTGTATTGCCAATGCGTAAATTTTCTTTTGTTCTGCAATATCAGTAATGACTGTGAGTTTATTGGAGCTATTCATGAACACTCCCCCCATAAATGACTACTGTAATTATAGTGCACTTAGTATAGATTAGTATTCATTATAAAATATCTAAATTATACAGTCGGTTGGGCTAGCGCACCGTGCCTAACCCAACGATTCTCTGGGGGAAGTCTATCCCATTTACTTTCTGAGGGTGACTGTCGTTTTGGTGGTTTGTTGTTGCGCACTAGTAACAGCGATCGTAGCAGCCGCATTAGTAGCAGTAGGCGGCGGCGTTTGCGGTGCATGCTTGAGGTCAGAAAACAGTCGTGACATTTTGCCCTCAGTACTGGTTAGTTGTCTTACAGCTTTGATAGCAGGAATCGCAATGCCGCTTCCTCCAGTTATTCCAAACCCTACTCCTGCTATGATTAAACCACCGAGTAGAAGACTAGGCCCGCTAAATGCAATAATAAGACTGACGACTGCCACCACCACCCCAATGACCATCGCCATCATGGCGCGTCGTACGGCTGTGTTGTCGTTGTTGCGCTGTATTAACTCGATGTATTCATTTTGTAATGGAACATGGGTCGGGTTTTTTATGAGTTCATTGGTCTTAGTTAAATTGATGGTATGGCGTTTATAATTAAATGAGTTACTATTATCGCTTGCTAATCGATCGGCTTCTATTTTGTTAATCAGTGCGTTGCCGTCATCTTTAACGGCGTGCATTGTATGCGGTAATGCGGTCAGTGTTGTACGTAGTTGCTGTATTGCATTTCGGTAAGCGGTACTTTCAGTTTCGTGCAGATGGTCAAAATCATCTTTAGTCAGTGCTGAATGAGTAATCATTGGTATTGCAATATGATATTGATTTAATACTTTCATTAATTCATCGGCAATCGTCATTTTTTTATGAAACAGCAGCTCGCTTGTGTAACTTGCGAGTTCCTTGCACAGTTGATCATAGCGATCTTGATGTATTTTTTTGGCAGCAGCAGTATCTAATAATTGTTGTGTCTCATCTTGTATGCAGTTTATTGTTGTGTGAATTCTTAACATGACAAGACGCGTTACATCGCTTTGCGTAAACAAATGTTCATGATCGTAAGAATCGCATTCGTGTTGTACATCACGAATGAAAGAGGCTAATAATACATCTGGACAATTAACATATTCATAATGTTTTTCAGTGAGTTTGAGTCGTGTGAGCTCTTGATTGAGTTGAATGATGGTATCTTTGGATTGCGCAGCTTGATTGGGATCAATTTGGGCAAGAGCATTTGATAATTCATCATATCGTGTTTTCCATTCGGTATGCGCGTAAGTTTTTTTTGCAGTTGTTCTTGGGTTCATGCCATGTTCCTTATTGATGAAATTAATTTAGTACAACTATCATTATGCTGCTTTTGTAGCGTTTGGCAATGTAGCAGGTTGATCAGGTTTTGTATCAATCGTAACGGCTATTTTGGTATCATGAGGCGTTTTCATGGCGGTATTAAATAATTTCGACATGCAATTTTCTGTAGTGGTTGCTTTTGCTTTGATTAAAAAGCCGCTGCCAACAGCAGTGAAAGTTGTTCCTATGGCTATGTCTAATGCTATTGCGCCTGCAACGGCCACTGGAATCGGTACAATGCTAACAATGGCTAGCATCACGACTAGGAGAGTTATCCCACCAAGCAACATCCTCATTCCAAAGTTAATATTCGCATCATTATGATGTCTGTTACTCTCAATTAATTCCTTATATTCATTTTGCAATTTCGTATTGCTTGGATTTTTCAATAGTGCATTGGTCTTAGTGATATTGAGAGTTTGGCGTTTGTAATCGAAAGGCTGTTTCTTGAAGAAACGTGATGGCGCTTCACTTGCAAGACGATTGGCTTCAATTTTGTGGATCAATTCAAAGCCATCTCTTTTGACTGCTTTCATTGGTTCTGGTAAGGCTTGGAGTGTATCAAGTAAGCTTTTTAATGCCTCTTTGTATGCGGCTTTTTCTTTCGTCTGTAACCAATCTAAATCATCCTTTACCAAAGAAAAATCCGTTTTAGGTATAACGATTGGCTCAGAAATAGCGTATTGATTTAAAAGTAGTATGAGTTTTTCATGAAAGCGTTCATCTTGATAACGTAATTCAGCAGCATAATGAGCCAATTGAAAACAGAGTTTATCGTATTGTTCTTGGCAATATTTGTTTATTTGTTTTCTGTACAGCGCAGGTTTGGCAAAAAGTTTTTTATTCATCATTTTTTCGTTTGTTTTTAATACACAAGAATCGATGTGGGCTTGCATCCCTGTTAATAATTCATTCATTTTTATCATGAAAAAACGTAATTCATTATTTTGGTTCATGAGGTTCGTTTTATCATATGAGACTAACAAGCGTTGTGTGTCTGCGATTAGTGTTTCAACTAATTTACGCGGATCATTAAAGTAGTCATAATGCTTGCCTATTGATTCAAGTTGTCTTTTTTTCAGTATAATCTCTTGTTTTTGCTTATCATCTGCATTGTTCAGTGACAGAATGACTTGATCGTATTCGCGTTTCCATTGTTTAGGTGTGTATGTTTTTGTGATTGCGGCAGATTGCATATCATTGTTCCTTATGATTGTATGAATTCAAATCATCATATGAGATGTGCGTCACTAAAACAAGGGGATAGTCGTTGCGCGTGATAATGATTGTAAGGTGATGGGTTCGATGATGGTTAAATGTATCGCGAACATTTGTATGAGGGCGATCAAATAAATACTCACGGTGTGATATCGTGAGCGTGCAAAAAGCAGTTGACACACAAAGCATGCCATACTAATCAATAATAAATAATAGGCAGCTGTGGTAATATGCGGTAAAGAAAGACAACTGATTGCGATGATGCCGCCTAATAAAGGCATCGCTTTTAAAATGGTGTTAATGATAATTTTAAACAGCGTTAATTCTTTGAGTTCAAAAGCGTATGCACTTAATAATGCGAAAGCAGGCACGCACGCCATGATGTATCTGGCTTTTTTGGTGGCGGGAATGGTAAAAATCAGAATTAATACCAACATCCACTGTAATGCAAAGATCAAAAGTTTACGTTTTGATTGCAGAGCACGTTTGCTGATGATGCTGCCAAGAAAACGCATGCCAACTAATATCGCAAAAAGACTGGTAAATGCATAATCTAATATTCCTATTGTGAAGAAAAAATAATAACGAGGCGCATGCTCATTGACAACACGTCCTATGCCTTCTTGTTCTAATACGGATCGTAAAAAGTCGGTACCGCCTGTTTTATAAGCCATCAACAGTAATAAGAGCCACGTCAAGATAAATAACCAAATTGCACTGACCGCAAGAAAGAAACTAATTTTCCAATTACGATCAGCAAAATAATAAAGCCCTGTGATCATCGCAGGCACTAATAAACCAATCGGACCTCTACAAAAGAAAGCAAATAACCATAACAGAAAAAATTCAAGATAAGGCGGACTGTCCGATGAAAGAGCATTTTTGTGTGCTAAATAAATACAGATAATGGTTGCGAGCGCCGGAAAGAGATCAAGGTCTAATGAGCTCATGGCATCTAAAAATTTCCAAGACAGCAAACAAAAGAATGCTCCCATTAGGCCAAGACGTGTGCTTTGTAAGGCACCCAAAAGATAAGTGAAGGTGACGATTAAGGCACCGGCCATACAATATGGCAAGCCGACACTGAATAGGGAAACGTGCCCGAAAATATTGGTTATGGTGTGGCTTAAGATCATCACGAGGGCAATATAATCTGGATAAGGTTTGCCTTGCACATAAGGGAAGAAGCTTGGGCCGCGCTTCAACATTTCTTGCGAAAAATCAAAAAAGCGGTCTTGTGCGCTTGGGTTGATGGAGGCAAGTTGTAGCCCAATTAGCACACTTAAGCTTAAGATAAAAATGAGATAAGGATGATATTTTTCCTGTATATTCATATAGTAAAGATTAAATACCCATTAAAACAAAGTCCTACACTGTAACCTGCTCTTGATTCTGATGCAATAATTCGTTATCATCCTCACCTATTTTATAGGGGGTTCGTCGGCAATGAAACCAGATATTCATCCAACATATAAAGAAATTAAAGTCACCTGCAGTTGTGGTAGTACCTTCACAACACGTTCAACTATTGAAAAAGATTCGCTCTCTCTTGAAGTGTGCTCGAAGTGCCATCCTTTTTATACCGGCAACCAAAAAATTATGGATACCGCAGGCCGGGTTGATCGCTTCAAGAAAAAATACGGTATGGGTAAGGCTGCTGCGGCTGCAGGTAAGGAAGAGGGTAAAGACGGTAAAGATAAAGAGGCGGGTAAGTAGTAAGTTAGCTGCCTGCAGCGGCTGTCGATCTGCCAGCTTGATAGGGGAAGGGAATCCTTTAATCTATTTGTCACCTAAAAACAAAACCGATTACAAAATATTTTGGCTTAGAAAGAAATTTATCCACTCCTTTCACAATGGGTGCATGATGTACCGCATGAAGTGCCGCCGCATCTAAATCTTGATGATTGGCTGATTGTAATAATCGTATATTGGTGATGCGTCCACTGGGATGCAATGTTAAACCAATGACAGCTCTCCCTCTGATCCCAAACGCACCTGCAACACGCGGATAATTTAAATGAGCAGAAAGGGCGCGACCGAGCAACCTGACCACTGGATCAACTGGACTATCGGGACTGCCGATTAGATAGATGGGCTCTTCTGCTTGATCTGCATTGGCGGCGGCCATCATATGAGTGTAATCTTGTTGCAGAAATTGATTGGTCATCTCCAGCACAGAGCGTTTTTTCACGCTATTTTGTTTTTTTCGTAGCGCACGTTGTTTTGTTTGTTGACCAAGAGGAATGTCTGCCTGATTTGAGACCGTCTGAGTGATGGATTGTGTGGTTTGTGATGATTCATTTGTTGTTTGATCACTTGTATGAAGGCTAGATGGCGTTGGCGTGATACCACCTTGATAAAGATAAGCAGGCTGATACAAATCGGGTAATTTTTCCTTTTCTATGGTTTTCCAAGGACGATAGGTTGCAATAGTCAATAATAATAAATGGATAAGAAGCGATAAAATAAAACTGATGGGTAATATTCGTTTTATGAGTATGTCGCGCATCTCAACATCCTACTTGTCATTCTATTCAGTATATCACTACTGCTTTTAACTACTCAGCATTGAATGCTGGTGCATGTACTTGGAATGAGACGGGCTATGTGGCATGGGTGCTTTTGTGTGTCCCCAAGAATAGCCGCTATCAGTTATTTCATGTTTGCAATGACAGCTCTGAATAAAAAAACTATTAACCCTTTAGGTTAAATAAAATTGACTTATCTCTGCAGCAGTGTTATACTTTTTCTGTATTAATCTATAGGTTTGATGTGTTGCGATCATGGAAATTACCTTTAAAAACAATAAATTGGAAAAAACATTTAATTCTGATAAAAAGTTACAGAAGGCGTATGGGGTACTATGTGCAAGAAAAATAAGGACACGACTGGATGATTTGCATGCTGCGGATAGCTTAGAGGATATGAAATTGTTGCCTGGTCGATGTCATGAACTTGTAGGTAATAAGAAGGGACAATTCTCATTAGATGTTGAACAGCCGTATAGATTGATATTCGAAATAGGGCATAAAGATATTAAAAGCAAAGAAACTGGCGGGTTGGATTGGACATCAGTTATTGCTGTAAAAATTATTGGCGTGGAGAATACCCATGATTGAGCAAAAAAAGTTCTTATATAACCCAGACACTGTTTCTGCTCCAGGTGTAACACTGCTGGATATTCTGGATGAACGTTGTATGACCCAAGCAGAGCTTGCTGAGCGAACAGGGCGCCCATTAAAAACGATCAATGAAATTGTTAAGGGTAAGGCAGCGATTACATTTGAGACGGCGCTTCAGTTGGAGAGGGTGCTTGGTACACCCGCTGAGTTTTGGAGCCGCAGGGAGGCTAATTATCGATCTTATCTTGCTCGAAAGAAAGAAGCTGCGAGCTTGGTGGTACAAAAAGACTGGATTAAGCAGTTTCCTATCAAAGAAATGAGAAACCGAGGATGGATACCAGACTCCGGCGATACCATCACTGAGCAAATGATCGCTATCCTGAATTTTTTTGGAGTTGCGACACCAGAGCAATGGGACGCGGGATGGACAGAGCGTCGACTTGCTTTTAGAAAAGCAATGAACCTGAAGACGGACATTGGCGCCATCAGTGCTTGGCTACGGCAAGGAGAGATTGAGGGGGAGAAAAACCAGTGTCAGCCATTTGATAAGGAGCGGTTGCTTTCATCGCTCGATAAAATTCGCGCATTGACTATTGAAAGAGATCCCAATGTATTTATTCCAAAGCTAAAAAATATTTGTTCAGATTGCGGGATTGCGATTGTGTTTGTGAAAGCTTTTCCAAATGTACCAGTCTACGGGGCTTCTTGTTGGCTAAATTCTGAGAAAGCATTAGTTCAGTTGAGTCTGAGGGGTAAGACAGCCGATACTCTATGGTTTACAATTTTTCATGAAATTGGACACATTGTAAAGCATAGTAAAAAAGAGATTTTTGTTGAAATTGACGATAAATCTGTAGAAAAATCTCAAGAAGAATCAGAGGCGGATGAATATGCAGCTGAAACCTTAATTCCGTTATCGCGTCTACACAGGTGGCTTAAGGAGAATAATCAATTGAGTACCGCTGTAATTTCTAATTTTGCTCAAGAGCTAAATGTTGCTCCAGGTATTCTGGTGGGGCGACTTCAACATATGAAGCGGATTAGATATTCTGATTATAATAAATTGAAATTTCGATATGATTGGTGTGTGCCGAAGTGTAATTATGATGAATAAGGAAGTGCTGCATAAACTGCACATAATCCAGCTGTGTTGGACGATAAAGAGTTATATTGCAACGCAAACGGATTTTTATCGGAGGTGAGGGCGAAAGCGAGTTGTCCTTATAAATTTCGGCAATATGTCAGTCGATCGCCAATGGTATTAAACATAGATGATAATAGACATGGATTTAATTTCTCTCAAAGTGATATACATATCGTATCGGTATATTAATATATCAAACATTGACTATTTAGTATAAGAGTATCATGCAAATTTTAATAGTAGGTGCAGGTATTAGTGGTTTATCCATGGCATTAGCCTTGGAAAAGGCTGGTTTCACGGCAAGAATCATCGAAAAATATCCTAATTTAAGGTCGGAAGGTGCAGCTATCGCCTTACCCATGAATGCGGTACAAATGCTATTTTATTTAGGGCTTAAAGAGAATCTAATGAATCTTGCCCATACTATTGGGAGTATCACGTATGCCATCCCTAATGGAGAGGTGCTCAGTACCTCATCTTTGCTTGATCATGGACTTCAGAACTATCCTTTTGTCGCACTGCGCAGAGAAGACCTCATACAGCTACTAGCTCATGCAATCACAACAAAAATTGAATTTAGCAAACAAATAATTAAAGTAGAAACTGATGATACCGAGCAAAAAATAATAAAAATAGAATTCAATGATGGAGAAATTGAAAAATTTGATCTCGTGATTGGAGCTGATGGAATATCTTCAAAATTAAGATCCAGCATGACGCATGCTGATATAAAAGAAGATTTAGGAATATCCACATGGCGTTTCATTGCCAACTTTAAAGAAACGGATCCCATTTATTTCTTTGGTAAGAAATCTGCATTTATGATTTATCCAATTAGCAAAGATAAAGTATATTGCTACGCTCATATCGCTGATAAATCAAAAATTAATCTTTCAAATAAAACCCATCTTTCTCATATTTTCAGCGAATATTGCGCTAAAGTAAATTGGATTATCCAATCTGTCCGTCAAGAAGATATTATTTTCGGCAGGCTAGAATCTATTTCCAAACCAATATTTAAGAGTGGTCATATTGCATTGATCGGCGATGCATCTCATGCTTGTTCACCTATGTTACAACAAGGAGCGGCCCAATCACTAGAGGATGCAATCACATTGTCTTTAATGCTAAAAAAATTCAACTGTATTGACGAAGCCTTAGATCATTATGAAAATATTCGCCGCCCACGAGTTGAATGGGTAATAGAAAACTCAGATACACCAATTAAATCGATCTCTTCTTATATCACTGATCAAGATTATGAGAAACGAAATAAAATGATAAGAGAAAATGGGCCGCTTAACATTCAAAAATGGAAAATTCTTTTTGCTAATGATTACTTTGATATAGTGGATAACTATCTATTTTAATGTTGCATGCAGGGGACAAAAAAACACAAGATAGGGATATTGATATTGCACGTGAACGCCTTACTCAGCTACCCCGTGACGAAGAGGAGGAATGACAATGAAAGCAAAAAGTTTTCAACAGTATCTTGAAAAGAGATTAGATAAATCTGAAATTTCAGAAATCGAAAAATTAGCAGAATTAGAAATGGAATTTTTACGATCTTTGCAAGAAGATGTTTCTACGGCGGTTGCTAACTATATGACCGAAGAAAAGATTGGTTTTAACGAGCTTGTGCGTCGTTTAAATATCACTCCGACGCAGGCATCAAATATTCAAAGTGGCAGAGCTAATTTAACGTTGGCTACAATAGCACATATTTTTGCTTTGTTAAAGATGAGACCACATTTAGTAGTAAATGGGAAATAACAAACACTTGAACCCAGAACAACGATTAGAATTTCGCTAAAGAAAACAATTTGCAGAGAATACAGTTGGCTATGGGTGGACTCGAACCACCGACCTCAGCATTATGAGTGCCGCGCTCTAACCAGCTGAGCTACATAGCCTTTTCTTGGAAAGCGGCCTATTTTTACGGACTTGCCGGTGTTTGTCAAGCAATTCGCACTTTCAGACCATCCAGCAAATTCATTGCTTTTTTTGCAAAAGTTGCGTAACATTTCATGCTTTATTTTGTAATTAAAAATTGGCGTCTTAATCGTCAACGATTAAGATGAATTATCACACTCCTTGCTTTCCTTAAAAGAAAGCTGTTTAAACCGAGAGGAGCAGTAAATGAAAAGTCAAGCTATTGAAAAAAAACGACATTATGAGGTTGTTTTCTTAGTTCATCCCGATCAGAGTGAACAAGTTCCGGGTATGATTGAACGTTATACCAACGTGATCACCCAACAAGCGGGCAAAGTCCATCGTCTTGAAGATTGGGGCCGTCGGGCACTTGCTTATCCAATTAACAAACTCATGAAGGCGCATTATGTGCTCATGAATGTTGAATGCAACCAAGCCGCTATTAATGAGATCAAAGAGAATTTCCGCTATAACGATGCTGTGATCAGGAATGCCATCTTGCGTGTGGATAAAGCGGTAACCGCACCGTCACCTATCCATAGAGATAAAGACCATCGCTCATCTCATGACCACGAACGTGCGCCATCCTTTGATGCAAAACGTGATGCGGCCGAGCCATCCGGTGATGAGAATAACGAATAATTGAGAGGATAAATAGATCATGGCAGCTTATTTTCGTCGTAAAAAAATGTGTTATTTTACAGCAAATAAACTTGAAGAGGTGGATTATAAAGACATTGGCTTAATCAATAAGTTCATTATGGATACTGGCAAAATCGTACCAAGCCGCATCACGGGAACGAAAGCGAAATATCAGCGCAAGCTTACACGTGCTGTCAAATTAGCTCGTTATTTAGCGTTAATACCTTATTGCGATAGGCATTAGAAAACAACATGTGGTTGCGTAAATTATCCAATTACTTATTGGCACATCCGTATGTCGCATTGTTAATTGTGTTTCTATTAACAGCGAGCACCGTTATTGATGTGCTTAAGATCATGCCACTCGTGTTTGTGCTCATGTTGGGCAGTGCATTCAGTTTATCGTATGCGGGGCTGGTCACACTCATTAATGGCGAACTAATCGGGGCGGGTTTTTTTGGTGCGATGACTGTACCTTACCTGATTAAGCTTGCCACGCTTTTTTGGTCAGCTAATCTCAGTTCGCTAGACTGGATGATGATTATCGGCATTGTGTTTTCATGTTTGTTAAACGTCCTGACTTGGGCTACAGCCAGTATGTTATATCGCGGATATACATGGAGTGCGTTGATGCAAGGCATCACGCTCCTTGGCATATTTGCCATTTGTTTGATATATCTGCTCTATCCGGGTGTCACCGCGTGGTGGGTCAGTATCTTGCAGAAACCTTTTGAAGTGGCTCAAGCACAACAAACGGTTGCTGCAGTCAGTGGCAGCGGTTTACCTTCTCCTTTGACACCAGAGGCACAAAAGCAACTGGTTGAAGCAGCCGCTCGTGTTGCAACGGGCATGATGGTTGCTGGACTTATTTTTTGCGCATTGCTGCAAGTGATGATATCGCGATGGTGGCAAGCGTTTTTAAATGCACCTAGTTTGTTAGTGACTGAGTTAGCAGAAATTCGTTTAAGTCGTTTAACGGGATTTTTGTTTGCATCAGGTGTTTTGCTATCTAGCTTGGGCGATATGTATCCAGAATTGAATAACGATTTAGTGACTGCCATTATGCCGGTTGCTTATTTGTTGTTTTTGTTAGTCGGACTTATTTTGGTGCATTATTTTTTTGGATTAATGGCATCAAAACCGGCAAGAATATTTTGGATATTCTTTTTTTACATCTTTTTTATTTGGATGGCACCTTTTAGTTTGGTGTTGGTGGCAATGGTCGCCTTATTTGATATTTGGATTGATTTTCGTAAACGTTTTAAGTCAGTGTAATTGTTTAAAGTAGAGAGGGGTCAGCTGTGGAAGTCATACTAACCGAAAGAAGACGTCACTTAGGTAATTTAGGTGATAAGGTAAAGGTCAAACCTGGATTTGCGCGTAATTTTTTAATTCCGCAAGGTAAAGCAGTGTACGCAACATCTGCCAATATCGCCAAGTTTGAAGCAAAACGTGCGGAACATGAAAAAGCAGCGCAAGAACGTCAAGCAAAAGCGATAGAAAGGCAAGCTACATTGCAAGCCTTGCCGCCCTTTACCATTGCAGCAAAAACAGCCGAAGGCGGCAAATTGTTTGGTTCCATTGGTATTCGTGAAGTGGTTGAAGTGTTACATGCTAATAATGTGACTGTTGAAAAACGTGAAGTGTCGTTGCCGCAAGGATCGCTCAGGTTTGTGGGTGATTATGATATTACCATTGATTTAGGTGGTGATGTGCTTGCAACGGTGAAGATCAGCATTATTCCTGAAGGTTAATAGGACTTGTTGATCATTCGTTAGCTCGACAGCCTGTAGTAGGGTGGATTAGGCGCGCTTTTTGCGCCGTAATCCACCAAATATTTAGCAATACAAATAAAAAAATGAAAATTAATGAAAATTGATGTTTGTGGATTACGGTGCAAAGAACGCACCTAATCCACCCTACGATTTCTTACATTGGGAATGATCACATGCAACGACAAGATATCGGTGCCGCATTAGCAGAAATTGCAAGACAAGAAGCGGAAGATGCCAAGAAACGCAAAGAACGTGAGCAACTTAAAAAAAATCTACTAGAACAGCAGCAAAAGATCTTACAGCAAGTTGGCGCAATAAATCAGCCAGCCAAACCGCCTAAAATGCAACGATGGGCTTATTCAGATTCAGATATTCATTCGGATTCTGATAAGGCAGATGAACAAATACCTGCGCCCGTATCTACGCCTGACCCAGACATTAATTATGTGGCTGATGACGGGGAGGCGCCATATGAGTGGAATTATGGTGCGCCTGATAACGACCCTTATGATGATGCCAAGTTGCGAGAAGCAAGCTTTAAAGGTGATCTTAAGACCATCAATGATTTACTCGATAAAGGTGCGCGCATTGAAGCCTATGATAAAGCAGACTATCACTATCAAGGTCGTGTCCCTATTCGTTTTCATGAATATTCTCCCCATAGTAATGAGCGAGGTAATCCCTTTGAAGGCGATGCGTTTCACAATGCGATTCGTGGCGATCAACCAGAAGCATTACGCTTACTCATCAATCGTCTCGCAAAGTTAATGCTGCGAAAACTTAAGGCATATAATGAAGCGGGTTGTTATGGTAAAAAGCAATTTGGATATCTTACTGCACAAGCACTCGCGCCACATATTGCAGGTGTCACCCCATTTTTCAGGAATTTACTTTGGCAATTGCGTACTGACGAACGCATACAACTCATACAACGCATGATACCCGAAATTGATATTATGTTTCAAAGAAGCAATTCATTGCTAATCGAAGCCATATTGGCTCGCAGTGAAAAATGTATTGATATGTTGCTTAATGATTTTTCTAAAAGAATATATTCACGCTTGATATACATCGCACCCGGGCCATCTTCTCATCAGTTAGAACGTTATCAAGATGGTCATACGCTCTTTGTTTCACCTGCATATAACGGTGAGTATTCGGTTTATGCTAAATGTTATAATCTTTCAAGAGAGGAAGGGGTAAAATTTAATAAAGAGTCGCTTTCTGCAGTCATTGAACCATTAGCGCAAAAGGTGAAACTGATCGACTCCTACGGGGACCTGAGATGGTTTGAGGGATATAAAGTTGCCATTTCTTATGATCACACAATCATTGATCAAGTCGCGCAAGTGTGTGAAGGCGATCATGGTAATTGCGATGATCTCATGAACTATAGGGAATATTGTGGTGATGTTGGTTATAGTTCTAACGGTAATGCCTTATCGCTCGCTGTTTCATTAGGCGATATCCATCTTGCAGAACGATTGATTGCAGCCGGTTGTTCATTAGAAGCGTCATACAGTGAAAAGAACCCAAAGAAAACGCAATACTTAGACGAAATGACTACCTACAAGTACTACTGTGATACACCATTGATGCAAGCTATCATTAACGATGACACGGCGATGGCAAAATTACTGTTAGAAAAAGGCGCTAATATCAAAGTTTTTCAAAGGACTTGTGGAGGCGATGAAAATGTATTCTCAAAGGCTACATCAAGTGACATGCGTGCATTGCTTCGTGATCATCTGACCTTGACTGATCGACTCGCCATGCAAAATATCGTGTTGCCGAAGCAGTACCTCTCTTCCCTTAGTAATCGCGCATTGTTAAATATACCGATGCATTATATGCGTTCTGAGGTTGACGGTAAACAGCTCGATGACATCAAAGCCTATGTGCGTACAGAAGAAGAACGCCTCGATCAAGCATCGCGTTCGACAAATACTACGATGAAGCGTCGGTGAGTGTCAGGCAGGAATTCCTGCATTTCTAGGAATTCCTGCATCGCCAGTTTCGGCTGTATTTTAAATTTGCCTCAGTTATTGTTTGATGAAGAAGCGGTCTTTTTTTCAAGTAAAGCTTCATCCTGTATTATTTTTTCAAGTTTTGTGGCAATCTCTTGCATTGTTGGGCGTTCATGAGGTTCATGGTTCATCGCTTGTAACGTAAACTTAATATAATCTTTATTGAAATTTACGGGCATAAGAGGATTTTGTTTATTAGTGATGCGATATTCGATGACATCATCTTTGTCGGCAAGATGTTTATTATTATGTACAGAATCATCGCACCGTCCAAATCGTTGTCTTGGGTTGCTGGTTGAAAGTTCCCACAGCATAATGCCGAAACTATATCCATCTGATGCAAATGAGTTTTGTCCCGTCTTGCTTAATACTTCAGGTGCGGAATAAAGCACTGTACCCGTGCAAACATCTGTTTGTTTCTTTGCAAAAGTTGATAAACCAAAATCGCTTATTTTTGCTGTGCCATTAACAAAGAGAATATTAGCTGGCTTTAAATCACGGTGTAATATGCCTTGTTGATGTATATAATTTACACCATTGGCAATATCGAGCGCTGCTTTAAGGCGCGTAGCTAACGGGAAATCTTTACTGTTATCTTTTAAGTAACCTTTTAAAGTATCATCCGCGAGTTCTAATACCAATCCATATCCAAATCCACCACTGATATAACCATGACATTGAATAATATGAGGACCATTCTTTAGAACATATAAAAATTGATGTTCTTTTTGCAGGGATTCGATCGATTTATTTTCTTCGGGTTTATTTAATTTGATGGCAACTGACTGTTGATTATATTTTCCTAAATGAACTTTGCCAAACGTGCCTTCGCCCAGTATTTGAGTTTCACTAAAGTTACATTGAGTAATAAGATTATCTTCTTGCTCTTCTTGCTCTTCTTGAGCGGCATCGTTATCATCTATCTCTTTATAACATTTATCCACGATCACTGTTGCAATTTCAAAATAGTTTTTACGTATGGCTAATGCTGCAGCATTAGCCCCGTCATTATTTTTTGCTGTCGCGTTCGCACCATAATCCAATAGCAAATTTACAATCTCAAGATCACCTGCGCTAGCTGCGCACATTAGGGGAGTATTGCCATCGTTATCCCGTGCATCGATGTCCGCGCCAGAACACAATAATAAATCGACCATATCATCATGACCATGGTAAGCCGCTGATATTAGAGCTGTTTCACCATTTTGGTTTTTGGCTTCTGTTTGTGCACCGTTACTTAATAAAACATTTGCACTCTCAAAACTACCATTGTGAGCAGCCAATATTAGAGCCGTTTCACCTGCTAGATTGTGAGCGTCGATGTATGCATCACTTGTCAATAAAAGTTTTACAATATCAGCATGATTTTTGCGGGCTGCACAGAGTAGAGCAGTATTATCATAGTTATCATGCGCTTCGATGTTGGCGCCGTGATGCAGTAAGTATTTTACACAAGTAATGTGACCATGATAAGCGGCTAATATAAGCGGCGTATCACCGTTTATATTTTTAGTTTCGATATTTGCGTTTTGGTCCAGTGCATCAAAAATAGCTTGAAGATCGTCTGTTTCTGCGGCTTTTAGTAATTGAGCATTGAGATCATTTCTGAGTGCCATAAAATAAATTACTCTCGTTTTTTTACATATGATCGATATCATACTGCTTAAATATTAATGCAATATTAAGAAACGAGCGCAACAGGGCAATTCGTACCAATTTCGATGAGTGTTCTATTAAGACTGGCTTAATATCAGAATGTTATATTTGCATCATCCATAAATGAGGTGATGCCATGTTTAGAGTAAAGCTATTAGAAACATTAGGTAAAAATCTTGATAAAGAGATTTGCCAGAAAGTATATAAAGCCATTATAAACGACGATATAAATGAATTTTATTATTTATCATATCGTTCTGCCAATAAAGAAGATGTACCCGTCCGCAAATATCCATCTCTCAAGTCATATGTTCTTGCAAATAAACAAGATGTACTCGTCATGGCGGCTTTAAATAATGCATCTAATATAGTAAGATTTCTAACAAAAGCTAAAGATTCTGAGCTAAATATCGCAGTAACAGATGAAATTATTGCAACTTATTTTAATGTGATCAATGAAACGGTCGATGTTTTTAATTCTAATTCGAAAACCCAAATGGAATTGATGGCATGTGATCAAAATACACCTACTGAAGTGTTATTCCTTATCAATGCACATATCCAGCAAATTGAAGTGTTGACAACAATATTGCAATCACCATGCAACAAAAAATTACTTAAGCTATATGTTAAAAATGCATTTGATAACGATTGTACTTCCACTGTGCCGATTAAAAATGCCGCCATTAAAATTAATAACGTTAATAAGATACTCTTTGTCATTGAGCAAGTATTCAATGATAAAGAGAAGCAGGGCATGATCGTTGATTATTGTGCAGCGATTTTATTGAGATGTGCAATGAGCATATTAAAGCATGATTATCATGACCAGGTACATTCTATTATTGAATCACATGACAAAATATATCTTGACAACAATGAAAATGTAAAAAATATTGAAATATTACTGACTCATATCAAAAAATCCTTGAATATAGCCTTGAAAATTATAAAAGATGGCCTTTACGAAAACGCTACACCCCATCCTATTGTAGGCGTTGTTCTCAATTTTTTTAACGCTCAAGTCAGTAAGGAAAATAAAATATATAGCGAAATACTGAAGGAAGTTAATATTTTGCCAGAAATGAATATTTTTGAACAGTTAAAATGTTTACAAGTTATTTTCGCCAATGAAGCAACAAAATATCTCCACAATAATGAGAAGGAGATCAGTGATGGCATAATACATTATCACTCCTTGAAACTAACACGTTTATCAAATAACCTGTTTCGCGTTCTATTGGATAAATCTGGTAATGCTAATGATCAAGATAATACAAAAAGTTTTTATCAAGTCAAAGCGTCAGACGATGTTAAACAGCTTAAACGGTTAGATGCTATTTTCTCTGAGCCTCAGAATGCAATTATAAAAACAATGAGTTTTACCGGGTAGATATCTAATCATAAATTTTCGCATCCATATGCTTAGTTAATAGTAGGGTGGATTAGGCGCTTTTTGCCGTAATCCACCAATGCTTTACATAATAAAAAAAATTTACAGCTGAACTAATCATAAACTTTTGCATCACTGCCAATTTCACAAGTGTAATTCATCAATCCACTGATCGGCATATAATGAGCAGCATCTAAAGATTGATGTGTCATTTTCAACTCATTCTCTTCTGTGATCCTGAATGTGATGTATTCTTGCACTGGCCGCTGCGGAAACTGCGGATGGTTCAAGGTAAAATGTGTGATCGATGTGATCAACATATCCTCATGCACTTGAAACACGTTGGGGGTGACAACGCCTATTGTGTTAGCCATAAAATGCGCAAACTTTTGGTGAGTTGATGTCGTGCATTTTGTAAAATTGATGGCCATGTGTATGGTTTTGCCATTCAAAACAGCAGCTTTAATGTCATTGAAATTCGTTAATTCCGCTGCAAAACTGTTGCTGATGACTAAAGATAAGGCTGCACCCAAAAACAATGCTTTATTCATAGTTTTTCTCCAAAAGTGGGCAGGATAGGTATTTTTGTCATATAAAGTCAAGAATAACGTGTTTTGAGACCCTTTGGACAAACCTTTCTGATAATGAGAGAATAAACGCGATTGCAATGAAGGAAGCGTATTCTCATGTCTGAAGTACTCACTAAACGTTCGACAACCCAGCCACCACGCAAAGAAATGGCGCTCTCGCCCAAGGTTCCGCCGCATTCAATTGAGGCTGAGCAATCCGTATTAGGGGGCCTCATGTTGGATAATCGTGCTTGGGACCAAGTCGTTGATCGCATTCGTGAAATCGATTTTTATCGCAATGAGCATCGACTCATTTTCCGTTCAATCTATAAACTCATGGAGTTGCATCGCCCAATCGATGTGTTAACCCTTTCTGAATTATTAAAAGAAAAGCAAGAATTAGAACAGGCAGGTGGCGATGGTTATTTATGGGAATTAGCCAATCATACGCCCACCACTGCCAATATTGTGGCTTATGCTGATATTGTGCGTGAGCGTTCAGTATTAAGGCAGCTCATCTCAACTGCTCAAGATATAGCCGATAACGCCTTTAATCCACAAGGCCGCACGTCATCCGAACTCATTGATGTGGCAGAACGTAGCGTGTTTTCCATTGCAGAGCAAGGGACGAAAATTGGCGGGCCAGTGAATATCAAAGATTATTTGGCCAAAACCATGGATAGGATAGACACCTTATTTCATTCCGAAACGTCTATTACTGGGGTACCGACAGGTTATTATGAGTTGGATAATTTGACTTCTGGGTTGCAGCCATCTGATATGGTGGTGATTGCAGCAAGGCCTTCCATGGGTAAAACCGCATTTGCTATGAATATTGCAGAAAACGTGGCGCTTAAAAATAAAGCACCCGTACTCGTCTTTAGCATGGAAATGCCAGGGGAGGCCATCGTGATGCGGCTTCTCTCCTCATTGTGTCGTATCGATCAATTGCGTATTCGCACCGGTAAATTGGAAGATGATGATTGGCCGCGCATTAGTTCAACTGTCAGCATGTTATCCGAAGCGCCTTTGTTTATTGATGATACACCAGCTTTAAGCCCTGCAGAAATGCGTGCACGCGCAAGACGGTTGACGAAAGAACATGGCAAGTTAGGCTTGATTGTGGTGGATTATTTACAATTGATGCAAGTTCCTGGATTTAATGAAAATCGCACGGCGGAAATTTCTACCATCTCGCGCTCATTAAAAGCCTTAGCAAAAGAGTTAACTGTACCCATTATTGCCTTATCTCAGCTCAATCGCAGTTTGGAACAACGGGTTGATAAAAGACCGCAAATGTCAGATTTGCGAGAATCCGGTGCGATCGAGCAAGATGCTGATTTAATTATGTTCATTTATCGGGATGAGGTTTATAATAAAGCCGATGATGCAGAAAAAGGCACAGCAGATATCATCATCGCAAAACAACGAAATGGCCCTCTTGGCAAAGTTAAATTAACCTTCTTGGGGCAATACACATCGTTTGAGAATTTTATTAATAATAACGCACAACATCGATGACTAGACCAACTTACATGACGATAGATGTATCCGCCTTGAAGCATAATTACATTCGGATACAGCAATTAGCACCTCGTTCCAAAATCCTTGCCATGGTCAAAGCCAATGCCTATGGTCATGGCATTAAACGGGTGGCGCAAGCACTGACTGATGCGCATGCATTCGGTGTGGCTTCTTTAGATGAAGCCTTGATGCTAAGGGATGCTGGGATCAAGCAAGACATCGTGCTCATGGAAGGCGTGTTTGAAGCGCATGAATTACGAGAAGCAGCGCACTACAATTGTAAACTCGTCGTGCATCATGATTCACATCTAGACATGCTTGAGAGCCACACTTTAACGCGGCCCCTTGATGTGTGGCTGAAAATGAATACTGGCATGCATCGATTGGGCTTTCCGGCAGAAAAAGTACAAAAAGCTTATGAACGGCTGATGCAATGTGCCATGGTGAAAAAACCAATTGGCCTCATGACGCATTTTGCTGAAGCGGATCGTTTAACGAGCGATAACATGACAGGTAGTCAAATTCATTTGTTTAATGAGTTGACCCAAGAGTTAGCAGGTCCACGCAGTTTAGCTAACTCAGCCGGTATTTTGGGTTGGCCGATGACCCACGGTGATTGGGTGCGGCCTGGCTTAATATTATATGGCGCATCGCCTTTTTCTGATCGTACCGGTTTAGAGCATGGTTTATTACCAGTCATGACCTTATCGTCGCGTATCATTGCCATTAATAACGTAAAAGCAGGTGGGCGTGTCGGTTATGGGGGTGATTGGACGGCAACAGAAGATTCGCTAGTTGGGGTCGTTGGCATTGGTTATGGCGATGGTTATCCGCAAAATGCCAAAAATGGCACGCCCGTTTTGGTTAATGGAGAACTGTCGCAATTAGTGGGTCGCGTTTCCATGGACATGTTGACGGTTGATTTAAGTCAATTGCCGAATGCGCAAGTGGGTGATCCGGTGATTTTATGGGGCAATGGGTTGCCGGTGGAATGGGTTGCAAAGCATAATCATACGTCAGCTTGGGAATTATTGACGCGAATGACGCCAAGGCCGCATACGAGGATAGTGGCGGGGTAGGAAATCATGGCATAGCTAATAAAATTAGCTAAACATTTTAATATGCTTGCCCGTTAATATATCTTCGTCTGATGTGTTTTGTTCTTGTTGTTTTACATGATGTTTAACCACCGTATCGGCAAATTTGTTGGTGAGAGCACTGAACTGTTGTTTTGCATTCCCGCCAAATAAGCTCGCGCCCATTATTGAAATAAGGTGAAGGCCACAAGTATTACCGATTCCATAAATAGCGCCTACACAAACACTAAACGCTTGAATGGCAAACCCAAACCCTTTACGCGCAAGACAACTGGGGGTTGATTCTATGTCATTTGCTATCTTTTTAAGCGTGTTCGCACTACCCTTTTCTCCTTGATGCCTACGAGTAGTTTCGCATTGCTTTAAAGCTTTCACAGCGGTCTGTAACTCAGAAACTGACAAATCTTCTTTCTCAAGCTCAGACACTTTATTAACCACTTTCAATCCATGCTCTTGGATTTTTTTTAGCAGTTGGTCGCTAGGAGCAGCAATATTTTTTAGTGATTTAAAGAAAGTTTCTTTGGCTTGTTGCAATTCTTGTCTCAAATTATATTTTTGCAATGAAAGAGCAATAGGCACATGCATACAAGTATTCGAATCTTCATAGTGATATGAAACATCATATATCTGACATGTTTTTGGAATAGGCCCATGCGTAAACGTATGTTGGAATTGATTCTTATTCTTACGATCAGGAACCGATTTGATGGATGTCGCAACCATATTATTTTGATTATCAACCAATGCAATTGAAACACAAAAAAACTTCTTGTTTAGGGAAGGATGTGCATTGCGAATGTCTGTAAATTGCTGCCCTGTTTTTCTTACTTGAGCCTCTGCTAGTGTACGTTGGTCACCTATAGATACATCAGAACCATCAATATTATTACCGTCATCAATACTATTACTTAATCGTTCAACATGATCTTCAATGAGTTTATATAAAGCTTTTAATTCTTCTTGACTCAATGGGTGCTTAACATCCTCAGTAATAATATAAGGCAAACCTTGAATTGTCAGTCTCGTCGTTTGTTTAATTTTATCTCGACTATTACTCATGTTTTGTACCTCGAAAGATAACGTTTTGTGTTTATCTAATTATTGTATCCACTATTTATTAAAACAATCTGAAAAGATATATCGATGGGCTTTTTTAATTCTTTTAAGCATGCCTTAAGTATTAATTCAGGGTGCTCTAAGGTTGGTCAGGTAGAATAATAATCATAAGAATTTTGTAGGTTTAAACGAGGAAATTGCAATGAAACTTAAAATCCTTACCATAAGCTTAATGACACTCATGACCCTCATTGCTTTTCTTCCTGTTACTAAAGCTGCAACCTTGGTTATTCATCCAAGTGGCCATGTTCAAAACACACATTACCTTTGTGTTTATAGTAGTTCATCTTGTTATAACTTAAAGCATGCTGCAAATGGCCGTCAATTTCAGGTGAAAAATGTTGATTTTACTCATTTAAATAAGATGGTATTGTTAGATCGGAATGATCGCAGCATGTCAACTAAAGACCTTTATTCGTCCTGTCAGACGGTGAAAGTGGATGGCAATAATACGGTGCACGTCAATGTGCACGTGACAAAACAGGCTAAAACAGGGGCAGTGGCAATCAAAAACTTAAGTTGCACCGTTCGTTAATACCCTAAACGTTTTACCTTCAACTCTGCCGCTCATTTCAAATGGACGTAAATAATTAAATCGAATAATAAATTGATGTGGTGCTTTGAAGGCGGCGGGTTTTAACTTAAATTCAAACGTTTCATAAGTCGGTGCGCCCATTAAATTGGATGTGGGTTTGGCGAATTTGTGTTTCAGTGGAACCACATAATCAAAGGGATAGCTCCTAATAAACCAGCGATAACCTGTGGTTGGGTTTGACTTGATGGTGATGGTAAAGTTTGGTTTTTTAGCTTCGACAACAATGGGTTTTGTGTCATCGGTAGGTTCGGGTTCTTGTTGGGCTGCAGAAATTGTTGTGTGAAAGAATAGGGTAAAAAGCATGAAAAGCAAATAAGTCAATATCCTTTTGGTCATGGGTTGTCTCCGTTAACGTTATGTTTGGTGGATTACGGCAAAAAACGCCTAATCCACCCTACTATATTCTCATCACACCGCAATTCACTTTGTGAGAAAGGCGAACTAAAGTAATTTCCAATGCATCGATTAAGTCCGCACTGCACTGTAACTCGCATGCTAAATACCACATATTTTCCGTTGCAAATCCTATACATTTTACAGCATCTTTTTCAGTCATGACAATGGGCAAATTATCCTGAAATAATAAGTCATGAGGTTGAAATGGATAATGATCAGGAAATTGATGTGGAATTGTGACTAACCCCAAATTTTGCAGCATGGTAAAAAATTGTTGTGGATGGCCAATTCCTGCAATGGCATGGACTTTTTTCGTTTTAAAAAAATCCAGTGGTTTAGTTATTTTTTGATTTTTTACTGAGACAAAACAATGAGGTTCATAATTGGCAGCAAAAGCACCTAATTTAATATTATTACATTTTGCTCCATTTTCAACGATAATATGAGCTTCTTCTAAACGACTTATCGGTTCCCTCAGTGGCCCTGCTGGCAATAATTGTTGATTACCAAATTGTCGCATGGCATCCACTAACACAATTTCGAGATCGCGTTCTAAACGATAATGCTGCAATCCATCATCGCTGATGATCATGTTGCACTTGCCAAGTTCCTCAATTTTTTGGCAGGCTGCTACCCTATCTTTGCAGACAACCACAGTTGCTTCAGTATGTAGTGCTAATAATAAAGCTTCATCGCCGACATCTTCTACTCGTGAAAGAGCCGTCACGACAATCGGATGGGTTGCTCTCCCGCCCACACCACGTGAAATAATCCCAATTTGATAACCTTGTTGAGTCAGCCATGTTGCAAGCCAAATGACAAAAGGCGTTTTGCCGGTGCCGCCTAAGGTGATGTTACCAACGACAATGATGGGTAAAGTTGAGCGATACGTTTTCAATACATTTTTAAAGGCAGCGCGTCTTATTTGTTGCATGAGATAAAACAACCAAGAAAAAGGCACGAGTGGCCACAGCCAAAACGACAAACTTTTTTGATACCATTTATCTGTTAACCATTTTTCTAACATCATTCTTCAACCACAGCATCTTTAAACTGCATACGATATAATTTAGTGTAATGGCCATTTCGAGCCAGCAAAGTTTCATGTGTGCCTTCTTCAATGATGCGACCTTTATCTAAAACGAGAATGCGATCTGCTTTCTCAACTGTAGATAAACGATGCGCAATCACGATGGTTGTGCAAGATTGCATGAGGTGATCGAGTGCAATTTGAATGTGATGTTCTGCTTCCGTATCAAGTGATGCAGTTGCTTCATCTAAAATTAAAATCGGCGCTTTTTTTTAGAACAGCGCGCGCGATTGCAATACGTTGTCTTTGTCCGCCAGATAATAAAATGCCATTTTCACCAATGGTCGTATCAAATTGTTTGGGTAATTCTTCAATAAATGGTAAAGCCATTGCGGTTTTTGCAGCAGCAACTACTTCGGAAACCGTCGCATGATTCACATGCGGATAAGCAATATTATTAAAAATGGTGTCGTGAAACAGCGTGATGTGTTGCGAGACAATCGCAAATTGTTTGCGCAAATCATTTAAACGATAATTGTGAATGGGGATGCCATCTAAACAAATTTCACCTGAACTGACTTCATAAAAGCGCGGTAATAAATTAACGAGTGTGGATTTACCGCCACCTGAGCGACCAACGAGTGCAATCGTCTCCCCGGGTTGCACAGTGAACGATACATCAGAAAGCGCATCACAGCTACCATTATAACTAAATGACACATGCGAAAATTCGATTAATCCAGTTGCACGCGTTATGCTGATTTGTCCGCTATCATGCTCGGTTGCTTCATCCATGACTTCAAATACTTGTTGAGCGCCAGCTAAGCCCCGATACAATTTATTTTGTACGAAGGCCAAATCTTTCATGGGTTTTAATATGGAAATCATCGCGGCAATCAAGGCAACAAAACCACCTGGCGAGAGTAAGTCATTGGCAATATCAAGGGTTGCGATATACAACGTTAAAGCCAGTGCGAATGCGGATAAGAGTTGCACAGTAGAACCACTCAATGCACGCGCTGTCACAATTTTCATCTCGCGCTGCCGATTTTTATTGGTGGCAATTGCAAAGCGGTTGTTCTCATACTCTTGACCTTGAAACGCACGAATCACTTTATACCCTTCAAGGTTTTCTTCAGAGCAGTGGCTTAATTCAGCAATCGAATCTTGTACGCTTAAACTCAAACGACGAATACGCAGCGATGCAATGCGCATGACTAAGAGTACGAGTGGGATGATAATGAAGTACAACAATGACAATTTCCAACTGATGGAAAGCATGACCGCCAGTAAACCAATAATGAGAAAGATGGCTTGAATAGCGGTTAATAATACATCGGCACTGGCATTTGCCACTTGATCAACACCATATAAAATGATGGATAACATTTGGCCGCTGGTGGTTTGGTCATAATATTTTGCTGGCAGTTTTTGCATGTGCTTGAAAAGATCACGACGTAAATCCATGATCACACCGCGGGAAGCTGCGGCAATATAATAATTCGAAAAAAAACTGGTGATGCCGCGTAAAATAAACACACCTAATACTAAAAAAGGGGCATAGGTGAGAAAGGTTTGGTTTTTTGCGACTAAGCCATCATTGAGCAAGGGTTTTAAGAAGTAGATGAACCAGGCATCAATGCCAGAATAAAGCATACTGGCAACGCCTGCGATGATGAGTGCAGGTAAATAGTATTTCACATACCGAAAAAGACGGCGATAGATATGAAAGGCGTTTGCCACCTGTTTAGAGCTCATTGAAAACCTCGTTGTAGATACGCCCTAGCTATCCTATCATAAAGCAGACCTTTTTTCCTTATTGGAGATGCTATGCAGAAATTGATCAGCACTATTGAAGCTGCTTTTGAAAAGCGGGCAGTATTGACACCGGATACGGTCGATCATACGACCAAAACTGCCATTGATGAGGTGATTGCCTTACTCGATCAAGGCAAGTTGCGAGTGGCTGAGCAAATAAACGGCCAATGGCAGACACATACTTGGTTGAAAAAAGCGGTCTTGTTGTATTTTCGCACGCATCATAATGTCGCAATGGATGCAAGTTTTACCCAGTTTTACGATAAAGTGCCACTGAAATACGCTGATTATGATGAAGCTGCTTTTAAGCAATCGGGTGTACGTATTGTGCCTCATGCCATTGTCAGAAAAGGGGCTTACATCGCTGTGAATACTGTTTTGATGCCATCCTACGTTAATATCGGGGCATATATTGATTCAGGCACCATGGTCGATACGTGGGCGACAGTGGGTTCTTGTGCGCAAATCGGCAAGAACGTGCATTTATCAGGTGGCGTTGGCATTGGTGGGGTGCTAGAGCCGCTACAAAATAACCCTACCATCATTGAAGATAATTGCTTTATTGGCGCGCGTTCTGAGATCGTTGAAGGAGTGATTGTGGAAAGCGGATCGGTGATTTCCATGGGTGTCTTTATCGGGCAAAGTACGCGTATCTATCATCGTGAGACGGGCAAAATTAGTTATGGGCGCATACCCAAAGGGTCAGTGGTGGTGCCTGGAAGCTTACCCAGCAAAGATGGCCAGTATCAATTATCCTGTGCCGTGATTGTCAAACAAGTGGATGAAAAGACCCTTGCGAAAACTTCCATCAATGAATTATTAAGGACGATTGAATAAATGCCAACACTGCTTGATTTAACCAAACGATTATTAGCTTGTCCTTCCATCACGCCTCATGATGCGCATGCTCAAGCGCTCATCAAAGATTTTTTAATGCCCCTAGGCTTTCATTGTGAAACCTTGCAATTTAATGAGGTGAAGAACTTGTATGCGAAATTAGGGGATAGATCACCACTCATGGTATTTGCAGGACATACGGATGTGGTGCCACCAGGGCCGCTTGCCGATTGGGATTCTCCTCCTTTTGAGCCAGAGGTTCGTGATAACGTTCTTTATGGGCGTGGGGCATGCGATATGAAAGGGGCGCTGGCGGCGATGCTGCATGCAACGCATTCGTTTTTGCAAAACCATGCTGATTTTGCAGGTTCCATTGCGTTTCTTTTGACGAGCGATGAAGAGGGGCCTTCGATTGATGGCACCAAACGTGTGGTGGAATGGTTACAAGCACGTCATGAAAAAATTGATTATTGCATTGTTGGCGAACCCAGTAGTAAAGAGCGCATAGGCGATCAAATTCGTGTGGGTAGAAGAGGTTCATTGCATGGGAAATTACATGCTCATGGTAAACAAGGCCATGTGGCGTATCCTGATCTTGCACAAAATGCCATTCATGTTGTGTTGCCTGCTTTAGCAAAATTAACTGAGATCATTTGGGATGAGGGCAACCAAGATTTTCCACCGACATCGTTTCAAATTACCAATTTATCGAGTGGTACCGGTGCGCTTAATGTGGTTCCGGGATTGTTAACGGCTGATTTCAATTTCCGGTTTAGTACGGCATCAACGATTGAATCATTACAAACGATGGTGAAGAATATTTTTGATGAACACGTTATGCATTATAAGCTGGATTGGACAATTGGCGCGCAGCCATTTCTCACTAAAGACGGTCGATTACGTAAGATTGTGACAGAGAGTGTCAAGAAAGTGATGGGGTACGATGCCATACCTTCAACGGGCGGCGGCACTTCTGATGGACGGTTTATTGCGGTAACGGGTGCTGAAATTGTTGAACTGGGCTTGTTGCATCATACTGCGCATCAAGTGAATGAGCATGTTGCGGTTTCGGATCTTGAAGCATTGGCTAAGATTTATGAACGCATTCTCATTAATTGTTTTTGTGTGGCGTGAGTGAGCAATAAAAAACCGGTGCTTCGTTAAAAGACACCGGTTTTTGTTTAGTGAAATGGCTAGATTATATGCGCCATACTAAATTGAGGTATGGGCCATTTAAGCCAAGTGAAGATGTGTTGCGTACTGGATTTTCTGGTGTGCCGCCGCCAGCAAACGTGGTGCCGCTACCGCTACCTACACTGATTTTATCAATTGCATCATGATAGACGCTTGCTTGATAGCCAAGTTCAAGTATCAATGCTGAATCATTGTCCATCTCGTAGGTATAAGAAACACCTAAGCGTGTATCAATGAAAGGCACTACGCGGGTATTTGAATCAGCATCAACATTCGTTTCTGCTGTGGTTACTACCCCACCAGTTGTAGTTGCGGTTCGTACAGAACTAAAATCATCGTCCATATCGCCGACCATCACGCCTGCATCAACATGCCCGACAACTTTGAAACCGCTGCCAAGATCAATCATTGCATCTAGACCAGCAATAGGACCAACGCCTGAGAACTTACTGTCATCACTCGTGTCTAAGTCAAAGACAGTTGTTGTGCCTAGCGTACCGTCTGTAAAGCTTGCATCAAGATCACGGGTAATGCGCGCATAACGCAGACCACCGAATGGATGTAAGGTGACACATCTAATCGGTCTGATTTTTTGACCGAAGGTCAAATCAACTTGATCGATGTGAGTGTCAACATTTGCAGATCCGTCAGTATAGCTGCCAAATGCAGTTGGGTCATTTTGCGGGAAAACGCCAGCAGTACCTGTTGGGCTAACGCCAACGCTGTCGCTATCACTGTTACGCAAATTGAAGTAGCTTAAGCTCACATCCATTGCTGCGCCATATTCCCAACCAGCAAAAATGCGCCATGCCCATTGATAGGTAGGATCAATGTTTTGGATTGAGTTGTTGGTTGCTCCTGTACTGACAGGTGGTACGTTAAGGTTTGCATAATCCAAATCACCGTTTGTGTCAGAAGCTTGTAACCAAAGCGCTTCTACGCCAACGAAGAAATGATCATTTGAAGCAGGGACTTTCACAATCGAACCTTCGAATGCGAAGGCAGAAGCGCTAAATGTAACGCCGGCTGCCATTAAAGCGACATAAAACTTTTTCACTGGAAACTCCTTTTAAATTAATGGTCAATTAATATCTTACTCGTCCGAAGTAATGTATCAAGAGATAACATCCCTATAAGCATACGGTGAAGTTTTAAACAATTCAAGCAAAACTTCTAATATGTATCAGGGTATTAACGTGTTTGATGCGAGTCTGTGGGTAAACGTTGAATTGCAGCGCCCAATTGGGTTAGCTTTTCTTCTATGCATTCATAGCCACGATCAATGTGATAAATGCGATCAATAATGGTTTCCCCGTGTGCGGCTAATCCTGCTAGCACTAAACTCGCTGATGCCCGTAAATCGGTGGCCATGACAGGTGCGCCTAATAGTTGTGCGGAACCCACACAAATAGCGGTATTGCCTTTTAACGAAATGTTAGCACCCATGCGTTGTAACTCTTGCACATGCATAAAGCGGTTTTCAAAAATCGTTTCAGTAATGACGCCGGTGCCTGCTGCGATGGCATTGACTGCCATCATTTGGGCTTGCATGTCCGTTGGAAAGGCAGGATATGGCGCTGTGCTTAAACTGACGGCGCGTGGTCTTTTACCCTGCATATCCAGTTGTATCCAGTCACTGCCAGTATCGATGATTGCACCCGTTTCTGCTAATTTCAGTAATACCGATTCAACTAAATGAGGGTAGGTGTTCTTTAATTTAATGTTGCCGCGCGTAATGACGGCAGCAGCAAGATAGGTACCCGTTTCAATGCGATCGGGTAACACATGGTAACTGCCACCATGTAATTTATCGACGCCATCAATGATGATGGTTGAGGTGCCAGCCCCTGTGATTTTTGCGCCCATGGCATTTAAAAAGTTGGCTAAATCTTCAACTTCGGGTTCACGAGCGGCGTTATGAATAATGGTTTGCCCTTGTGCGAGCACGGCTGCCATCATGACATTTTCAGTACCCGTGACCGTTACAATATCCATGACAATGGTTGCCCCTTGTAAACGGTTGGCTTTTGCTTTGATGTAACCATCATGGATCGTGATGTCGGCACCCATAAGCTGCATGCCTTTTAAATGCTGATCAACAGGACGCGTACCGATGGCGCAGCCACCAGGCAGTGAGACTTCTGCGCGACCAAAGCGGCTTAATAAAGGCCCGAGCACGAGGACGGATGCACGCATGGTGCGTACCAATTCATAGGGTGCATTGGTGGAATCAACGTGACTTGCATCAATTTCAATGTTTGAACGTTCATCCAAGGTAATATTGGCACCCAATTGTCCGAGTAAGCTCACCATGGTGGTAACATCATGCAGATGAGGAATGTTACTGAGATGAATGAGTTCTTCACTTAATAAGCTTGCTGCCAGAAGCGGGAGTGCTGCATTTTTTGCGCCTGAAATTTTAATTTCACCAGAGAGGGGCACATTCCCACGTATGATCAATTTTTCCATGAGTTAACATTGTCCTTCATTGTTTTCGATTGCTTGCCATTCATCAGGCGTGAATGCTTTGGTGGAAAGCGCGTGTAACGAACCATCAAGCAGTTGGTCGTTGACGGTTGCATAAATCATTTGTTGTCTTGCGATACGTGATTTACCCATAAAGGCTGGTGTAATGACCAATGCTGAAAAATGCGTACCATCCCCTTCTACATACACATCAGCGTCAGAAAGACCGTGCTTGATGAGTGATTCTATTTCATTGGGTTGCATAGTGAGCCTGACATTTTGAGTTATGAGCCAATCCGATTATAATGAGCTTATGTTGAAAGCACCATTATTTTTTGATGAAACACGCCACCTATTAGTGCCAGTTCGGTATGAAGCGTCTCCTCATTGCGATGAACGTCCTATCGGCATGGCGATCGATACCGTGATTATTCATGGCATTAGCTTACCACCTGGGCAATTTGGCGGGGAGGTGATTTGCCAATTTTTTTGTGGACAACTTGATTTTAATGCTTATCCTTCGTTAGATTGGCTGCAGAAGGTACGTGTTTCTGCACATGTTTTAATCAAGCGAAACGGTGAGATAATTCAGTTTGTTCCATTTAACAAACGTGCTTGGCATGCAGGCCAATCCAATTTTGATGGCAGGGCGCAATGTAATGATTTTTCAATTGGCATTGAGTTAGAAGGAACTGATTTTCTTCCATATGAAGACATTCAATACGAACAACTGGCTGCGATTGTGCGTTTATTAATGACACAGTACCCGCACATTAATCATCAACGGATTGTGGGCCACTCTGATGTTGCACCTGGCCGTAAATCGGATCCAGGTCATTACTTTAACTGGGATGTGTTTAGAGGATTGATTACATGATATTTATATTTCATACCTTATTTTTTGTGTTGGTTGCGGTATTGTTGGTTGAGCGGTTTTTTAATTGCAGTAAACTTAGGCCTTGGGATTGGGTGGCGCGCTATTACGACATCATCGATAAGCGCTTTGCAGGGAAAAGCAGCATGCTCATCGTTTTGATTATGCTATTACCGATTGCCATTGTCATCGCACTGCTTGAGATGAATTTACGCCTATGGCTTTACGGCCTGCTTGGCATTTTGTTTGAATTTGTTATCTTGCTTTATTGCTTGGGGCCAAGTAGCGCATGGCAAGATGTTGAACACTTAAAGTTAGGCGCAACAGAACACGATCCTCTGCCTTTTTCATTGCTCAATGTTGAATCAAACACCTTATCCTCTGGCATATGGCTAATGTTTGAAAGACGGGTGCTGAGCCCGATTTTTTGGTTTGTTGTTTTAGGCGCAGGTGGTGTATTCTTTTACCGCATGACGGAAGTAATTGCTCGTATTTTATCCAAGAAAAGTGAATCTGCTCCATTTGCAGCACGTGCCAAAACACTATTATATGGCTTAGATTGGCTGCCCATACGCATCAATGGCTTATTATTTGCATTAGGCGGTCATTTTGCTTTGGTGATCGCTGAGTGGAAAAAGTCGGTGCGTTCATTGAGTGTGGATAATGAAACCATGTTAGCCAAATGTGGCAATGCGGGGTTGGGAATCGCTGAAGGTAGCGTACCGATGGAGAGTACAGCGTTTGTCAAAGAAGCAGCAAACCTCATCGAGCGCACGATCATTATCTTTATGGTGATTTTAGCGGTGCTCGTGTTGGTGGTGTGATGCTTTTGCCTGCCGATTTATTTTGATTTGGTGGACGGTGCAAAAAACGCGCCTAATCCACCCTTGTATTCTGCATTGTAGTGAATGCTTTGGATTTTGCGCAATCCAAGGTAAAATTGAATTAATTTGTTAATAAAAATAGCCAATCAACTATCTATGATATAGGAATACACACAATGACTTGGGGTGATATTGATCCAACTGAAACTCGCGAGTGGAAGCAAGCACTTGCATCCTTGATCAAATACGAAGGCAAAGAGCGAGCATTATTCATATTACACGCATTACTTGACTATGCCAAAAAGAAAGGCATTGACACACTTTTTGATCAAATCACAACCGATTATGTCAATACGATTCCAAAAGATGCAGAACCCCCTTATCCGGGCGATCAAGCATTAGAAGCTCAACTTGAAGCCATCATCCGTTGGAACGCCATTGCTTTAGTTGCGCGCAGGCGCAAAGAAGCAGAGGGCGTTGGTGGGCATTTATCTTCTTTTGCATCGATTGCAACGTTATATGAAGTCGGGCAAAACCACTTTTTTAAAGGCGCGACTTCTGCAGCGCTTGGTGATTTAATTTATTTCCAAGGTCATTCCTCAGAAGGCAATTATGCGCGCGCTTTTCTTGAAGGACGTTTAAATGAAAAACAACTGGATAATTTTCGCGGTGAAATTGATAAAGATGGGTTGTCTTCCTATCCTCACCCATGGTTAATGCCTACTTTTTGGCAATTTGCCACCGTCTCTCTCGGCCTTGGCATGTTGCAAGGCATTTATCAAGCGCGTTTTATGCGCTATTTAGAAAATAGAGGATTATTAACTGCTGCGCCAAATCGCAAAGTGTGGGTATTTTGCGGTGATGGTGAAATGGATGAACCTGAATCCATGGCAGGACTGACACTCGCTGCACGTGAAAAGTTAAACAACCTCATTTTTGTGGTGAATGCCAATCTGCAACGTTTAGATGGGCTGGTGCGCGGTAATGGCAAAATCATTCAAGAATTAGAAGGTGTGTTTCGCGGCGCGGGTTGGCATGTCATTAAAGTGTTATGGGACAGTCGGTGGGATGCCATTTTTGCTAAAGATGAAAAAGGTTTACTGAGAAAACGTTTGCAAGCCATTGTCGATGGTCAATTGCAAAAAGACTACATTGAAGGTGGCGCTTATACGCGTGAGCATCTCTTTAATACCGATGAATTAAGAGAATTGGTTGCTGATTTAAGTGATGACGAATTATCGGCATTGAGTCGAGGTGCACACGATCGGGTGAAAATCTATGCAGCGTACCATGAAGCCTTGCAAGCAACTAGCAAACCCGTTGTCATTTTAGCGCAAGGTGTGAAAGGGTATGGCTTAGGTAGAGCGGGTGCTGAAGGGCGAAATATTGCGCACAATCAACTCGAGATGACCCAAGCTGAATTAACAGAATTTCGAGATCGTTTTAAATTGCCTTTAACGGATGAGGCATTATTTAATTTTGAGTATTTAAAACCCGATCGCAATGATCCTGTCATGCAATATTTAAAAGCAAAACGTGAAGCATTGGGTGGGTATTTGCCAGAGCGTATCGTGCAATCAAATGCATTACAGGTACCTGAACTCTCTCTCTTTGATTCTATTTTACAAGGTTCGAAAGAGAGAGGGGCGGCAACGACCATGGTGCTCGGCCGCATACTCAATGCATTATTAAAAGATAAGCAAATCGGAAAATACATTGTGCCGATTTTTTCTGATGAAGTACGTACCTTTGGTATGGAAGGATTATTTCGGCAAGCGGGGATTTATTCACCGCTTGGCCAACTTTATACACCAGAAGACCATGGCCAGTTTATGTTTTACCATGAAGCAGTCGATGGTCAAATATTAGAAGAAGGCATTACTGAAGCAGGATGCATGTCATCTTGGATTGCAGCCGCAACATCTTATGCTACGAATCGTTTGCCAATGTTACCGATTTTTATTTATTACTCCATGTTTGGTTTTCAGCGCGTAGGTGATTTGATTTGGGCAGCCAGCGACATGCGTGCACGTGGCTTTTTGATTGGTGCAACCGCTGGACGCACAACGCTTGAGGGCGAAGGTTTACAACATCAAGATGGCACAAGTTTATTAGTGGCCTCCACTGTGCCAAGTTGCCGTGCTTATGATCCAGCCTTTGGTTATGAAATGGCGGTGATCATGCAGCAGGGCATGAAAGACATGTTGCAAGACGAAAAAGACGTATTTTATTATCTCACTGCAATGAATGAACGCTATTTGCAACCTGCTATGCCAGAAAACAGCAAAGAAGGCATCATCAATGGGATATATTTGTTTAAAGCAGCAGAAAAAGGCAAGCTCGCCGTGCAATTATTTGGGTCAGGCGCCATTTTAAATGAAGTCATTGCAGCAAGTGAATTATTAAAAAATGATTTTGAGGTGGAGGCAAATGTTTGGAGTGTCACAAGTTTCAGTGAATTAAGACGTGATGGCTTACGTGTTTCGCGCTTGCAACAATTGCATCCTAATAAGAAACATGAAGAGTGTTATCTCAATCAAGTGCTGCATGATCATGATGGGCCCATTATTGCTGCCACTGATTATGTGCGTGCTTATGCTGATTTGGTGCGCCCATTTGTGAATCGTCCGTATTATTCGCTGGGAACAGATGGCTATGGACGCAGTGACACACGAGAAGCTCTACGCCATTTCTTTGAAGTTGATCGTTATCATATTGCCTATCACGCCATCTTTGCTTTGTTCCAAGAGGGTAAAGTAACAATGAAAGTCGTGCAAGATGCCATGAAACGATATCACATTAATGCAGATAAACCGGATCCAACTACCGTATAAACATGAATAGGGAGAGAAAACCTTGGCTCAACTGATAGATGTTGTCACACCAGATTTAGGCAATGCAACTGATGTGACTGTGATCGAGATTGCGGTTAAAGAAGGCAGTACTGTCGAAAAAGATGCAACCTTACTGACTTTAGAATCAGATAAAGCATCGATTGATATTCCATCCAGTCATGCAGGAAAAGTGAAGTCCATTAAGGTATCAGTCGGCAGTAAAGTACAAAGTGGCGCGCTTCTTTTGACTCTGGAAACGGAAGGAAATAGCGCTCAGCCTGAAGCAAAATCGCAAAAAAATGAAGAACCAAAGCCATCTTCTGCCAAAAAAATTACTGAAAAACCGAAAGAACCAAGCGCACAATCAACTGAAAAACCAGTTGCAGAACCAAAGAAGAAAGCACAAGAAAGCAGCGAGGAAAGCAATGACAGCGATGTGCATGCAGGCCCATTCGTTCGACGTTTTGCACGGGAATTGGGCGTTGAATTGCAGCGCGTTTCGGGATCGGGGCCTAAAAATCGTATCGTGAAAGAAGACATTGAAGCTTATGTTAAAGCACAATTAAAAGGGGCAAGTGCGCCAAAAACCATGTTTGATTTGCCTGCCATGCCCGTCATTGATTTTACAAAATTTGGTGACGTTGAAACGGTTCCACTCTCTCGTATCAAAAAAATATCAGGCAAAAATTTACAACGCAATTGGATGATGATGCCGCATGTCACCCAATTTGGCGAGGCGGATATTACTGATCTTGAAGTATTTCGCACTGAACAAAAAGCGTTACTCGAAAAGAAACAAATTAAATTAACACCGCTTGTTTTTATCATGAAAGCAATTGTTGCGACATTAAAAACATACCCACAATTTAACGCATCCCTTGATTCCAATAGTGAAAATTTAATACTGAAACATTATTATCATATTGGTGTTGCAGTCGATACACCGGATGGTTTAGTGGTGCCTGTCATCCGCGATGTGGACCAAAAAGGTTTATTACAGCTTGCTGAAGAATTAGCGGTCATCAGTGATAAAGCGCGTAAAAAACAACTCATGCCCCAAGATATGCAAGGCGGATCGTTCTCCATTTCAAGTTTAGGCGGCATTGGTGGCACAGCTTTTACACCCATCATCAATGCACCAGAAGTTGCCATTTTGGGGGTGTCGCAAGCATCACATAAACCACTTTATCGCGATGGTGAATTTGTGGCTCGCTTGATGTTGCCTTTATCCTTATCATATGATCATCGTGTCATTGATGGTGCAGATGGCGCGCGCTTCATGGTGCATTTAATTAACATGTTATCTGATATTCGTAAATGGTTATTATAGGAAACAAATACAATGATAAAAGAAACACAAGTTGTTGTTCTTGGTAGTGGTCCAGGCGGTTATACAGCTGCATTTCGTGCAGCAGATTTAGGTTTACAAACCATCGTCATTGAGCGTGAACCGACATTAGGCGGTGTGTGTTTAAATGTCGGATGCATTCCATCAAAAGCATTATTACATGTGGCAAAAGTCATTGATGAAGCAGCGCATTTAAAAGAACACGGCGTTATTTTTGGCGAGCCAAAAATTGATTTGTCTAAAATCAGCGCTTGGAAAAATGGTGTCGTTGGTAAATTAACCGGCGGACTTAAAATGCTCGCTAAACAACGCAAGGTCGATGTGGTTGAGGGCGAGGGGCGTTTTATTTCGCCACATGAGATTGCAGTCACGAATGCCAAAGGTGAAAAACAAACCGTGCGTTTTGAGCATGCCATCATCGCAGCAGGTTCACGTCCGGTCAAATTACCGTTTTTACCCGATGATCCCCGCATCATGGATTCAACTGGTGCACTTGAATTAAAAGAAACGAAAGGTGACATGTTGGTGATTGGCGGTGGCATCATTGGTCTTGAAATGGCAACCGTTTATCAAGCTTTGGGTGCTGCGATCACGGTGGTGGAATTAATGGACCAACTTATCCCAGGCGCTGATTTAGATGTGGTGATGCCATTACAAAAACGCGTGAAATCACTCTACAAAGAAATCCTCTTAAAGACTAAAGTGACGAAAGTCGATGCCAAAAAAGATGGATTATACGTGACCTTTGAAGGTGAACATGCTCCCAAAAACCCAGTGCGTTATGACCGCATTTTATGTGCTGTCGGTCGTCGTCCTAATGGTGATTCGATTGATGCAAAAGCTGCAGGCGTGACAGTTGATGAGCGTGGATTCATTCCAGTCAATCAAGAAATGCGCACCAATGTTTCTCATATTTTTGCTATTGGAGATATTGTTGGAAACCCAATGCTTGCACACAAAGCGACCCATGAAGCACCTGTGCCTGCTGAAATTATCGCTGGTAGTAAACGTTCTTTTCAACCTCGCTGTATTCCAAGTGTGGCTTATACTGATCCTGAAATTGCCTGGGTCGGTGTTACTGAAACGGAAGCCAAAGCAAAAGGCATCCAAATTAGTAAAGGTATTTTTCCATGGGTTGCCAGTGGCCGTGCCTTGAGTATGGGACGCGCTGAAGGCTTAACAAAACTCATTGTTGATGAAAAAACGCATCGCGTGATTGGCGCTGGCATCGTTGGACCCAATGCTGGTGAACTCATTGCAGAAGTGACACTCGCTATTGAGATGGGCTGTGATGTTGCAGATGTTGCGCTCACCATTCATCCGCATCCAACCTTATCGGAATCGATTGCGATGTCGGCTGAAATCATTGAGGGTACGATTACTGATTTATATCTACCGAAGAAAAAATAGTGATATAAGTTGTGACAGAATGAAATAGTAGGGTGGATTAGGTGCGTTTTTTGCAAATCCACCAAATTAAAAAATATCATTATTATCTTTGGTGGATTACGGCAAAAAGCGCCTAATCCACCCTACTATTTCCTTAGTGCATTACTCTCCTTATGCTCCACTAACCATTTTTCACAAACCTCTTGTTGCAACAAATTTAATCCTTCAGAATTTTTATCCAGTTCATTTTTAAGAAATGGCAGTGATTTCTTTAGTAAATACAGATCAAAATCATTTAATTTTAAGGATGGTGAGATATGGCTCAGTAACAAGATGGCGACTTTCCATTGCTTTTGCACAATCGCCATGGTAAATGCGGTGTAGTGGTCTTGATCTTCTACTACGGGACTTGCATGATGCGCTAATAATTCTTGCACGATGCTTTCTAATCCAAAGTATGCAGCGCACATGAGTGCCGTGTAGTTTTCTGTGTATACGGCATCCGGGTTGGCTTGATGTTGAAGCAGCATTTTAACGACTGCTAAATGGTTATTGACTGTTGCTAAGAATAATGGCGTTGATGAGTTATCACGGATTTGATTTGGGTTTGCGCCACGTTTAATTAATAATTCAGTTTCTGTCGCATTGCCATTTTCTGCAGCTAAAATCAAATCTGTTATTCCTCTAAATCCCACTTCATTCGGATCTTGTTTTGAATCAACAATTTTCTGATGTAAGGAGAAGAAATTATTGATATTTGCTTTTTGATCGTGTTGAGATTTAAAAATATTAAAAACAAGCGGGAATTTAGTCATGAGCCTTTCTTTCAAGGTAAAGAGGCTACGCAGTATCGCATCCTTTGATTCAGGTATCGAGTAAAATTCTTTAGGTTTACCGGTGACATAATTAGGATCATATAATAAAAATCGATTGCCTCTTTTATACATTGCAATCGTGTGATCATAGCCAGAAATGGCCACCATGTGTTTGCTGCCTAATATTCTTGTTAGTGTCTCATTGATTTGTTCGTGTGTGAATAAATAAGATAAATTTTCAATCACTTTTGTTTGCACCAACTCTTCAAGATGTGTTTGACTCATCGCGTATTCATAATTTGATGAGTGTTGCAACCACTCAAGGTGATAGATGAATTTATCAATATCTTTTTCAAATAACTTAAAATCATTTGCAGTTTTAGCGCAACAAATTTTTGTTATGGTGTTATAAAACCATTCATCTTCGTTATGTTCCATACAATATAACCAAAGTAAACTTAAACCATGACAATATCCTTTTTCATTAAAGTGTTGTTTGCGATCGTTTAACTGAAAGAAGAGATTGATTTGATTGATAATGGTTTCTTGAGAGCGATCTAGCATAATACAACCCTCCATGATTGTTTAGATTTTATTTTCACTAATCATGATCAATGATATAGAAGAAGTCTTAAGTAAACATTAAAGGCGAGGATTTTTTAAGATAGGTACTTGATACTAATGATGATAAGTATTTATCTCATGACATCAATTGCAGGTTCGCCACAGCTTTTAGCAATTTCGCTGCGTACTTTTGCATACAGTTGTAAAACCGTATTGGTATCATTTTTGTTGGGTGAAATCAGCTTGCCAATTGTGATGGTGATGTGACCTGGTTTTGGTAATAAGCTGTCACCACGCAATATGTTGCGCGTGCCTTTAAGAGAGATCGGGCAAATGGGTGTATTGGTTTTCTCAGCTAATGTAAATGCTCCTAATTTAAATGGTCTAAGTCCCGTTGCATAAGTAAACGTTCCTTCTGGGAAAATTAGAATCGATTGTCCTTCTTTTAAAGCATCGCTAATTAATTGAATATCGTTAACGCTGTTAGCAAAATCCATTCTATCGACCGTTAAAAAACCTAATTTTTTAATAAACGTCTTGATGATAGGCGATTTCAATAATTCCTTTTTACCGATAATAATGGTTGATGGCGGTAATATGCCTAATAATATTCCGGAATCAAGGTAACTTGCATGATTAGCCACATAAATCACCGGCGAGTGAGTTTGTAACTCATCTTTATTTTTAATGGTGATTGGGCATAAGCACAGCCTAAAACAATTGCGTGCCCAAATTTGGCAAGTTTTTGCCACCCATTTTTTCGGTAGAAGAATCAGTGCGATTAACATTAAAGGCAAGGTGAGAAAGAGAATGATGCCAATGTATGCGGCGAATGCAATTTTAGCAGCATAGCTAAGAACGCGATTCGTTTTTTTGCATAGTGCAATAAAGGCTAATTTGACAAATTGTAATCGAGCTGACAGAGGTTCTTTGGCGAGTTTTCCTGTCACATAATATTCTTTACAAAGAGAGCGTTGTAATTTACCGCTCGATGTTTTAGGAATGATGTGAGGCGCGACTAAGACAATGGTGTCGGGCGGAATGCCAATTTTACTTGACATTTTTTCAATGATATCTTGATAAATTTGCTGTTTTTTAGCTTGATTCTTCTCATATGTTTCTGCAACAACGACTAATTTTTCTGTGCCCGTTTCTTGATCGCTCACACCAAATGCAATGCTGCATCCTTTACGAATATGATCAATTTGATTGACGACTTCTTCGATTTCGACTGGCGAGATGTTGCGGCCTGCTTTAATAATGATGTCTTTTTTGCGGCCAACAATGAACACTTCATTATCAACGATGTAAGCTAAATCACCTGTGTCCCACCAACTCTCATGAAATGCCGCTTGCGTTGCAGATGGGTTATTAAAATAACCCTGCATGGCAGATGGACCTTTAAATTGTAAATTACCCACTGTGCGCTCACCCATGACTATTCCATCATTGTCAACGATGCGAATGTGATGTTCTGCAAGTGGTGTTCCGCATCCAACAAATGCAAGATAATCCTTGGTATTGGCAGCTATGGGTATGGCTTTATTATCTTGCTCAAATCCTTTTCGTTCTATTTTATCAATACGTGGTAACCGTTGATTCAGTGGAATGCAAAGGCCCACTGTTGCTTCAGCCAAACCATAAACGGGTGCAAAGCTTTCCGCTTTAAATCCATAGGGTGCAAATTGTTTGCTGAAATTCTCAAGTGTTTTTGGGCTAATCGCTTCAGCGCCATTAAACGCAAATCGCCATGAACGTAAATCTAATCCTTCGATATCTTTTGGATTGATTTTTTTGACACATAATTCATAAGCAAAATTGGGGCCGCCAGATAATGTTGCAGCATGATAATGAATGGTCCATAACCATTTTTCTGGACGTGTTAAAAAAGTAAGAGGAGATAAAATCGTAATGGGTACACCAAAATATAAACTGCCAAGCCAACTCATTAAACCCATGTCATGATAAAGAGGTAGCCAACTCACAAAACTATCACTGGGTTTAACGTGCAGTGCATTGCCTGAGCCACGAATATTGCTCAAGATATTGGTATGTGTTAACACAATCCCTTTCGGATCACCCGTGCTGCCCGATGTATATTGAATCAATGCAATATCATTTTGTTGTGTCGTGATCTCTGAATAATCATATGAATATTGTCGTATCGCTAATTCATTGACTGTGGTGACGGCTTTTAAGCTTGGAATAAATGTTTGTAATACGCTGGTTAAGATGGTCGCTTGTGAAAAGGTAATTAATGCGCGTACTTCAGCATTATGTAAAATGTGCGCTTCACGTTTGATGTATTCTTCAATACGGTCTGGGCGAAATGGCGGATAAATGGGTACAGGAATTGCCCCAGCCAGTAAAATGCCTGCAAAAGAATAAAAAAACGCATCACTGGTTGGCAGCATGATAGCGACTGTCTCGCCTGCTTTAATGCCAAGATGATGTAAACCGCGCGCGATGTTCATGGCCTTTTTGAATAATTGACCATAAGTAATAATTTGTTCCGCACCGCTTTCATCTTGCAAATAAATGTGTGGACGATCCGGTTCTTTGTCATGATAAAGTTTAAATATTTCAGGCATGATGGTGATGGCTGATATATCGAGTGATGAGGCTTTTAATAATGGCGTATAGGTTGCAATGTGTGTTGCAGTTGCAGGGACGAGCAATGCTTTTTCGATCAGCGGTACCAATTCTTTCAAAGTATCGACATTTGCGATGGCGGCTTCTTGGAGATGCACAGAAAAAGCATTCTCGATGCGCTGAAATAATTCAACTTTACTGAGGCTGCCGATACCTAATTCGCGCTCAAGTGATGCATTGATTGAGATGGCGCGTGCTGCGCGTTCTGCTTGTAAGCCAAGTAAAAATTCGTGGGTGATCGCTAATAATTGCGCTTCAATTGCATCCTTGCTGACCGTCATATTCCATTCCTATGTATTAGTGCTGTCCCTCTTGCGTTGCCAATTCCCACGCTTGTTGAAACCATGGTGTAAACTGCTCTGGCTGCTCCATGATCTCTTTAGCGAGTGTTTCTGTCTCAACCCATCTATAATTTGCCACCTCAAGAGGATCGATTGCAATAACACAATCATCCTTTACTGCACCAACTAGCACATGGTCGATTTCATGTTCAGTTAAACCATTATCAAACGCAGCTTTGTACTTAAACTGACCACATGCTGTCAATGATGCCTTAATTCCCATTTCTTCATGTAAGCGCCTTGTTGCTGCGGCTAATATTGTTTCATCCGGTTTAGGATGGGAGCAGCAGGTATTGGTCCAAAGGCCAGGTGAATGATATTTATGCAGCGCTCGTTGTTGCAATAGCCATTGTTTTTGGCCATTTTCTGCTAGTATTCGATAAATAAACACTGAAAAAGCACGATGTAATAGAGCATGTTCATGGGCATACAGTTTGGGCGCGACTCCAATACTATTGTCCTCATCATCGACTAAAATGACGTATTCAGTTGCCGTCATGAGACTCTTTCCAGTAAAATGATGCACTTTTATATCCTTTTCTAAAGACAGAAAGCAAGGAAAATATGCGCTGGCAAAAAAATGAGCAATATGCGACTATTCCTTTGCGTATGGTCGGTCCGGTAGAGATCATTAACCCTTTGGTTAATGAGGCTGTTTTGTTGCCGCTTGCAACCTTTGAAACACCCCTATGGCATGCTGTGCATCGGGGTGCTCGTGTTGCTTCTAAAGCAGGTGGCATTACGGCAACGCTTTTTGATGACCGCATGACCCGCTCAATTGTCTTACAAGCGGATTCTGCCTTGACCATTCATGGCGTCGCACAAGACCTCGCCCAACATGAAGAGCGACTTGCTTCGTTGGTGGCGCAATCCAGCCGTTTTGCTCGTTTATTGTCGATACACACAGAGTGTGTGGGGAACCTCTTGTATGTGCGCTTTGCATTTAGCACAGGCGATGCTGCAGGACACAACATGGTAACACTCGCATCCGATCGATTAATGTCATGGATTTTAACGCATTATCCGGTTTTATCTTACGTTTCTCTGTCAGCCAATTATTGCGTCGATAAAAAAGTATCGGCGGTCAATGGCATCTTAGGGCGCGGTAAAAAAGTCATTGCAGAAGTGCTGATACCCCGAGCATTATGCCAGTCTTTACTTAGGAGCACGCCGGAAAAAATCGTCGATTTAAATATCAAGAAAAATTTATTAGGCAGTATTTTGGCTGGCAGTACGCGTTCTGCCAATGCGCATATTGCTAACATGCTGCTTGGATTTTATTTGGCAACAGGACAAGATGCAGCCAATATTGTTGAAGGTTCACAAGGCATTGTTTATGCAGAATGTCGTGATCATGATTTGTATTTTTCAGTGACGTTGCCGCATTTGATCATGGGAACAGTTGGGAATGGTAAAGAGTTTGCGTTTGTGCAAGAGGTGCTTACGGCATTGGGTTGCACGCAAGAACGTACACCTGCGGAAAATGCTAAACGTTTAGCCGTGATTGCAGCAGCTGCCGTACTGTGCGGTGAATTATCGTTACTCGCAGCCCTTACTAACCCGCATGAACTCATGCACAGTCACTTAAAATTAGAGCGACGTTCAATCAAAGATAATTCTACCTAGGAGAAATAAATGGTCAAAGTTGGCATTGATGCACTTTCATTTTATACACCACGCTATCAGTTAACGTTAGACACGTTGGCGCAAGGAAGAGGTGTTGACCCCGATAAATTTATCTTAGGTTTGGGTCAAAAGAGCATGTCCATTGTTCCACCTGGTGAAGACATCGTGACCATGGGTGCGAGCGCTTCAAAATACCTTTTACAACATGAAGATGTCGAGTCTATTGCGATGGTGTTATTTGCAACTGAGTCGGGTATTGATCAATCCAAAGCAGCGGGCCTCTACATACAAGAATTATTACAATTGCCCACATCGATTCGCATTCTTGAAATTAAACAAGCTTGCTATGCAGGTACAGGCGCGCTGCAATTCGCATTACCGTATTTGCGTGAAAATCAAGATAAAAAAATTCTCGTGATCGCATCCGATGTGGCACGTTATGGTTTGAATACACCAGGTGAATCCTCACAGGGGGCAGGGGCTGTTGCCATGTTATTATCTGCCCATCCAAGAATTCTTGCGATTGATGGCGAATATGGCGTTGTCTCTGAAAGCGTGATGGATTTTTGGCGTCCTAACTATTCAGATGTGGCATTCGTTGATGGTAAATATTCCAGTAAATTATATTTATCCATGTTAGAGAAAAGTTTCCGCGCTTATGAAAAGATGAGTCATCGCACGTTTTTAGATCATGCGCATGTTTGTTATCATGCACCCGTACCTCGTTTAGTCGAAAAAGCGCATCAACATTTATTTAAATTGACTCAGCAAACTGCATTATCTGACCTTGATTGTCAAGCGCAAATGCACGATGCGCTTTATTATAATCGTCAAATGGGCAACAGTTATACGGCATCATTGTATGTGTCATTATTGTCTTTGCTGGATCGCACGAATCACGATTTAAGTCATGCTCGTATTGGATTTTATAGTTACGGTTCAGGTTGTGTGGCTGAATTTTTCAGCGGCATTGTGCAGCCCGGTTATCAACAGATGTTACATCAAGCACATCATCAAACGCTTCTCGAGAAGCGTCAAGTGCTATCTTACCCTGATTATGAAACCTATTTTAATTTTGCCTATAATGAACAAGGTGAAACACAAACGATCCCATTGCATGAGACAGGTGATTTTCGTTTAGAAAAATTAGATGCGCACAAACGTTATTACAGCAAAAAAGCGCACGTTTTCGCTAATGTCGAGAAGACATCAAAATCAAAAACATTCGCCTCCCCCGGCAAGCTCATTTTATCAGGCGAACATGCTGTGTTATATGGTGCTCCAGCGCTTGCTTGTGCCATCAATCGTTACGTCAGTGCGACCATTTCTGCAGAAGATTCTGATGCCATCCATTTTCATTTAGCTGATTTTTCTCATAATAGTCATTTTAGTTGGCAAACGCTGCAAGAATTAAAAGATAAAATTAAACTGAAATATCGCCGTTTCATGCGTGGCGATTACACGATTCGGCAAGTATTACAAAAGCCATTTGAACTTGCGCAAGTGGCGCTTGGCTTATTATCTGAGCGCATCACGCCGCCTGCTTTATCAGGAATGAATGTCAAAGTGGAATCCAATTTGCCGATCGGTTGTGGCATGGGATCTTCTGCTGCAACGATCTTAAGTATAATGCAAGCGTTATCTCATTTTTTTGGTTTGACGATCACAGACGATGCATTATTTAAAGCTGCACTCGAAGCTGAAAATTTGCAACACGGTCATTCAAGTGGTCTTGATTTACGATTAGCACTCTTAGGCGGTTGTTTGTATGTGAAAGATGACATCATCGAAGCGCGCCCGACGCCAAATTTTCCATTTCATTTAATTCAAACCGGACAACCGCAATCGACTACTGGGCAATGCGTTTTTGCTGCAAAACCTTTTATGCAGCCATCTCTTTTGCAACAATTTCGTTTAGTCACTGAAGAAATGGACCAAGCTTTGCAACAACAATCCCATTCTAAATTGCAACAAGCGATCAAAAACAATCATCGTTTGTTGGTGCAAGTGGGTGTGGTGCCTGAAAAAGTGCAAGCGTTTGTCAAGGAAGTGGAAGCTTTAAATGGCGCAGCAAAAGTGTGTGGCGCTGGGGCAGTGCTAGGTGATGCAGCAGGTACATTATGGCTGGTCCATGAGCAACCTGAGCAAATTGCACCTCTTTTAAAGCGTTATCAATATCAAGAGATGATGGTATATGGCGTGACAAAAGGTGTTTATGCAGCTTAAAGCACACGCACCAGGTTCACTCATGCTGCTTGGGGAATATGCGGTATTGCATGATTATCCAGCTTTAGTTGCAGCCATCAATCAACGTTTAAGGGTAGAGCTCACTCCAAAAAGAGAAGCTGTACTTTCCATCACATCTGATCGTTATGGTGCTTATGAAGCGCCATTATCTGCATTAACGGCAGTCGATGATTTTAATTTTGTGATAGAAACGGTCAAACTGTTTAAAGATAAAATGAGTTCTGGGTTGGAGTTAACCATCACCTCAGATTTTTCTGGCCAAATTGGTTTTGGGTCATCTGCTGCATTAGTGGTGGCAACCTTAGCAGCACTCAATGCATGGTTGCAATTGCAATTATCGCCATTGGAGATGGTGCGATTTGGCAGGCAAATTGTGCAAAAGGTGCAAGGCACTGGATCGGGTGCGGACATTGCGGCATCGGTTTATGGTGGCATCATTGCGTACCGGAAATCGCCACTATTCGTTCGGTCCTTTGCGAAAAGCCATCCATTAGTTGCGTATTATTCTGGATTTAAGACTAAAACAGCGCAGGCAATTTTAGAAGTGACAACACGATTTCAGCCTTATCCTCATGTTTATTCAGCATTGCTTCAGGCAATAGGTGAGTGCGCAGAAACGGGGATACATTACTTAGAACAAAATGATTGGCCAGGTCTTGGCAAGCTTTTTACTGTTTCACAAGGTTTGATGGAAGCATTAGGCGTGAGCCTGCCAATATTGCAGCAAATGGTTGCTCAATTGAATTCCATTCCTGGTATTTTTGGTGCTAAAATATCTGGAGCAGGACTTGGTGATTGCGTGATTGGTTTGGGCGAGGCGCACAATAGTGAATTTGAATCATTGATACCAATAGCCATGAGTGAACAAGGAGTCGTTTGTGAAAGAATTAGATAATGCCACCGAAGTAACTCAACGTGATGTGATTAGTCATATCTTTGCACCGTTATTTACTGCACATGGCAAGGCCATTTTTAATCCACAAAAACCACAGGGGCAAGCGTTTGCGCCCACCAATATTGCATTATGTAAATATTGGGGAAAACGCAATCAAACACTTAATCTACCCATGACTAATAGTTTATCGGTAGCACTGCCTACACTCGGTGCAAATACCACCATCACACCTTTGTATGGTGCGCACGACTTGATTACGCTCAATCAAACTGACATCAAACTGGATTCAGCATTTGCTCAACGTTTAATTACTTTTGTTGATTTATTTCGTGTACCACGCAAACAATTTTTTCATTTTGATATTACCATGAATATTCCCGTTGCTGCTGGCCTTGCTTCTTCTGCTGCGGGTTTTGCATCGATTACACTTGCTTTAGATGATTTATTTGCCTGGAATTTACCCAAACAAGTGCTGTCCGTACTCGCGCGCTTAGGCAGTGGTAGTGCAGCACGATCGATATGGAATGGCTTTGTCGAGTGGCAAAGTGGCGCACGTCCTGATGGCATGGATTCACATGGTGTGCCGCTTGATGTGACTTGGCCACATTTATACATTGGCATTTTGCCTATTTCGCAATACGAAAAACCTATTTCATCAAGGGTTGCCATGCAGCGTACGGTTGATAGCAGCATGTTTTATTCAGTGTGGCCAAAAAAAGTCGCGCATGATTTGCCTTTATTAAAAATGGCGATTGAGAAAAAACATTTTCCTTTGTTAGCAGGCACTGCAGAATCCAATTCTTTGAACATGCATGCAACGATGTTAAGCAGTTGGCCGCCAATTTGTTATTTTTATCCCGGCACGATTGCTGCTATGCAGCGTGTTTGGACTTTGAGAGAAGAAGGGCTTGAGCTTTATTTTACGCAAGATGCAGGTCCCAATTTAAAGTTAATTTTTGAGTCGGAGAATGTGGAGATTGTGAGGGAGCATTTTCCGGATGTGGAGTGTGTGAGGTTGTTTTGACGGAGGGGAGGCGTGGTTGACAAAAACCGTAAATCAATATATCGTTCGCCTTTATCGTATTCTCCAAGAATTAAAAAATAAGGAACCCGCCATGTTTAGAGATACATTATTCTCATTATTACCCTCATCATTGACTAGCCCGACAAAAACACCAGAAAATCAGGCAGCTATAAACTCATTCCGCGCGCTCATGAAGAAACTCGAAATATCACCAATATCATCTACAAAACGAGATGTTCTTACGGCAGTCCTAATCAGTATTATTAATATTCTTGAAAATAGGAGTGTGTTAGATACCCTCACAACGGATTACCATCAAATCAGTCAACAAATAGTCAAGATGATGGAATTAATAGATCAAGATGATGATGAATTCCTCGAACGCATGAAGCAAATAATTATGAAGCTACCCGAAGGCAGTGACATTGAAGTACGTTTAACACTCGCTGTTAATCACGCGCAATCAGCACTCACCGAACGCAGAAAATCTGTCTATCAGTGGGTGGCGGGTGCCATGTTTGTTGCGAATGCTGCAGTATTAATGCTTGCTGATAGACAAACGGCTTGCATGGTATTCTTGGTGGAAATTCTAGCAGCGCAATGTCATACAACACTCACTAAGTGTTTTAATAATATACTTGAAAATGTAGATGCAATAATGAGTGCGAAAACCGAAAGTGAGGTTAATCAACAACAAACGCCAGCAAAGACATTTAACTAACGCACTCTCCATCTAATGAATATTAATGTTTGGTGGATTACGACGCAAAAAGCGCGTCTAATCCACCCTACGATAATCCATTCATGTTGATCATTCAACTTTCATTATGTAACCGTAAAATTAGTAGGGTGGATTAGGTGCGCTTTTTGCACCGTAATCCACCAAACATTAATATTCATTAAGCAATTCATTACTCGCTTAGAATGGATAATCCTTTAATAGCGACTAGATTTAATAATTTCAACGATGTTCCACGTGGATGTTTCCCGCCTTTCAAGATCAAGTTAATGCAACGATAATTGCTTGAAAAAATGTGATATTAGTTTCTTTAGGTTAGCGCAAAGCGCACAACCAATTCCCTGTTAATGGCGGTATCAGGCCTGAGAGACCGTCATTTGTTGTACCCTGATGTACCTGATGTGCCATTAAGGTTTTATTAATATGATACAGTTAGAATAACAGTCTCACATTAAATAAGACAGGCAAACGAGGCCAATAATGCAACGCAAAATATACGGCGGCATATACAATGAAGAACGTATTCAACAACTTATACGAACCGAATTTAAAGCACCGAGTGAATTTAATTTAGTAAAAGATATCTTCTCGGCAGCTAAGAATAATAATTTTGCAGCAGTTAAGAGTAATGACTTCGCAGTAGTGAGGAATGTTATAGACAAGCGATATTGGAGCGTTTTGGATAAAATTCGAAAGAATGATGATCTTAGAAAAGCATTAGTTGCAACTGTGATAGAAAATGCAGCCACAGACTTCATAGACACTCTGTTTGAGGGAATGTTTTCTGATAGATATAGATATATTTTTACTCATGCTGATTATGAAGCAGCATATGCAGGCATAAACAAAATTCAAAATGATTGTTACAATGAAATAACATACGCAACAAACCATGATACGCCACAAGATGTAAGAAACTTGATAATCGAGCATATAAAAATTGTCGAATCAGGATCGCGTGATTTTACCCTGAAACTATTTAAACGATATACATGGCATCTCAGTTATCATGGCGATGCCAGTCAGTTAAAACAATTATTGGATGATAGTCATATCCATATGACAGCCGATGCTCAAGTTGACTATATGAACTTTTGTCAAACAAGTTTTTATACAGAAACAAAAGATGGATTAAAGCGATTAATAGATCTAATGATGGATGAACCGTCTAAACTAAACGTAACATCATGTTATCGTCTGCATCAATTATATGAGATGCTTACTCACATTAACCACTCTATGAAAGAAAAAGAAGAAGTTACAAATGATTTTACTTATAACATCGAGGATGTAATTAGATTAGAAAAGAAAATGTTCCTCAAACTTATTGACTCGATAATTAACGTTGCTAAACCAGAATACACACACTCAAATGGATCGTCATCATTAAGATTCTTTTGTGTTCATGAAAACCAATTTTATATCGATAAGATGCTAGAAGATTTTTTAAATAAAATAGCCAGTAATTTACCTAAAATAACCAATATATTTGATAGAATCACTCACTTGTTTAATTCTTTACACGCAGCCTACAAAAATAAAAGATTACCTTTTTCTGTGGTGGACGCCCTTTTTGCCCTGTTAGTACTATGTGAAGATATGGGAATTTGTCAATCCTCAAAAAGGGAATCATCTTCATCTAATGATAGGGATAGGATATTCACTTTAACAGAAACATTCAATAACCTCAAAAAAATATTCGACCAACACCTAAGTCAAATTGAAGAGAATAAAACTAAAAGTATTGAAAGCGTAAAAACATTTAGAGGTCCGGGTGAATGAGACAACACCTCGCTTACCGTATGAATCCTGAAAAAAACGCACAGAAGAACATGCTTTAATCGCAAGATAAGATTGCATCATTTAACAAACATCGCGAAATTCTCCATCTAATGAATATTAATGTTTGGTGGATTACGACGCAAAAAGCGCGTCTAATCCACCCTACGATAATCCATTCATGTTGATCATTCAACTTTCATTATGTAACCGTAAAATTAGTAGGGTGGATTAGGTGCGCTTTTTGCACCGTAATCCACCAAACATTAATATTCATTAAGCAATTCATTACTCGCTTAGAATGGATAATCCTTTA
>Ga0207073_1015_pt1 | contig 53040 bp, 38 predicted proteins | sample Alteio_BWMinHeat_65_FD_153575 | JGI IMG/M metagenome (GOLD analysis project Ga0207073, IMG submission 153575) | Enriched cells from forest soil in Barre Woods Harvard Forest LTER site, Petersham, Massachusetts, United States -... | ecosystem: Environmental > Terrestrial > Soil > Temperate forest >...
CACAACATCATTTAACATTGAATGGAATTTTAGTGACACACCATCATTGGGACCACACCAATGGTGTCGCTAAATTAAAAGCCGAATTTGATGTACCAGTCTTTACTCATGGTGATCAAATCACGATTAACAATCATTTTCCAACCTACCGTGTGCTCACCATACCAGGACACACACAAGACCATGTCGCATATTATGGTGATAACAGTTTATTTTGTGGTGATACTTTATTTGCAGCAGGATGTGGCAGATTGTTTGAAGGAACCGCGAGTGAGATGTATCAGTCGTTACAAAAATTAGCACAATTACCGAAAGAAACACGCATTTATTGTGGGCATGAATACACCTTAAAGAATTTAATGTTTGCACAAATGATCGAACCAAATAATCAACATATTGCTGCACGAATAAAGAAAGTGCAGGAATTAAGAAATCAAAATCAACCCTCATTGCCCTCTTTATTATCTGAAGAATTGAGTACAAATCCATTTCTGCGTTGTGATCAAGTCGATGTCATTGCTTATGTTGAGAAACAATTAGGTGAACGAGTTAATGATCCGATAACTGTTTTTAAAGTATTAAGGCAAATGAAAGATCAATTTTAAGATATCTTTTCAACTTAATAAATTCAGGATAAAATACTCAGGCAAATTATATAAGGACTATATTATGAATAATCGACTCGATGAAACCAAACTGGATCAATTTATTCAATCATGTTGGTATGAAAAGCGCGGCTATGATTTAAAAACAGCTATCACCAATCTCATTGAAAAAGAAACCTACAAAAGACCAACTGGATTTTTTACTCAACCAAACAAAGATCAAGAAAAATATTTCGAAATAAAAGATGATCTTCTTGAGTTTCTAAGTGAAGACCAAGTAACCCTAGATGGATGTTATTCTTATCTTCGCCACATACGATATGGTACCTTGCAAGAAGCCGAGATTCCAAAAACAGAACAGCTTATTCTGTTATCTAAGAAATTGGATTTTATCATTGCTCGTATCATTGAGGAAGAACCCAGCTTAGAAATAGAACGTCTAGCATTCGAAAAAGAACTAGAAGAACTTCGTAATGCTGCTCCGAAATTAGGTTAACTTTGTTAATTTTCTCCAAGTGTAGTATGATACTGCCCTTGGAGATCAGCCATGGTATCACCCAACGAACTAAATTATTTTATTGAAGTTGCCCACTCACTCAACCTATCACGTGCATCAGAACGTATTGGCATCAGTCAACCTTCTTTAAGCATGTCGATTAAACGTTTAGAAACCAGTATCGGCACTCAATTACTCATCCGCCATAAAAAAGGCGTGTCACTAACGCAAGCCGGTAAACAATTATTACTGCATGCTAAGCAATTAACGCAATATTGGGACAACGTGAAAGCAAAAACACTGGCATCCCACAATGACGTGCAAGGCATGTTTAATTTAGGCTGTCATCCATCAATTGCCATTCATTATCTTCCCTATTTTTTGCCAGCTTTATTAACTCAGCACCCCAAACTCAATGTGACATTGATGCACGATTTATCCAGAAAAATCACTGAACAAGTGATTAATTTGACGCTCGATCTAGCCATTGTGGTCAACCCCGTCAAACATCCTGATTTAATCATTCAAAAATTAGTTACGGATGATGTCACCTTTTGGCGATCCACCCATGTGGACAATACCAATCAAGATATGCAATCAGGTAGTGCAATATTAATTTGCGATACAGCATTACTACAGAGCCAATGGTTATTAAAACGCGGTGTCAAAAAAGGCATTAGATATAACCGTATTGTGGACAGCAGCAATTTAGAAGTAATTGCTCATTTAACAGCCAAAGGGTGCGGTATTGGTATTTTACCCAGTAGTGTTGCATTAAGCATGTCCAACAACGAACTAACGCAAGTGGTCAATGCGCCTACCTTTCGCGATGAAATTTGCTTAATTTACCGCCATGAAAATCGCAACATTAAAGCCTTGCAAGTGATGATTGCAGCGATTAAGCAACAGTTTAAGAAATGATAGAAGCTGTTCACAGCTCACACTTGAATGGCTCGATCTTGTCGATCTGACTCTATCGTATTTGTTAGTACATCATTACATACGATTTGTATTCTTCTCTTTGTCACTAATATACTGTTCTTCTTTTACTCCGCCCGCTTCAAATTTTAAAGTATCTGAATTCAAAAATAACCCAGGTTTAAAGTATATGGAACAGTTATTAGTCCCACCAGAAGTTGACTGATTATAAATTGTAAATATTCCACCCAGTGCTATTTTCGTATCATTATCTTGTGGTTGCATTGATATGCCTAGCAAGTGAATAAATTCATCACGTATTTTAGGCGTATTGAAATGGATAGCTATTTGATTGGGTGTATTAAAATAAGTAGTAAAGAAGACATGTTTTAATTTATTTGCATAATAACAAGAAAGGAGATGCTTTGGGTTGTCATGAAATTGTTTATTGTTTGTATTTTGCTCGCCATAAATACCTGTCAGTTTAATATCACTAAAGTGTTTAGCAAATTTCTTGGCAGTATCTTCATCAGAAAATTCTAATGCTATCTTACCATTTTTCGTTAGATACATTTTTCGGGGTATCAATGTGGTTGGTCGAGAAGATTTTTCACTAAAAGTATTTGAAATAAAACTGAGCAAAGAACTTGTAATAGAGGTTGACTTTTTCGTGCTAGCAACAGCGGTGGTAGAAATACTGCTCGGTGTTGATGTAGACGATGGCATGGTAGGTGGTGTACTCATTTTGGCTGTTGTCGGTATTGATGTTGCAAGATGTGTGTCGGCCGTTGTTGTCGTAGTAGCAGCAGTAGTAGTAGTAATAGTACTAGTAGTCGATAGCGCACTGGTTGAAGGGATATCGACATCGAAAATAGGCTGAGCTGTGATTTGTTTTTCTTTTTCGTCTGCCAACGTCTTTGTTGTCTGATTAAGCATGCCTAATATACGAGTATATTTTTTCTCTAAATGATCGCTTTTATTTAAATCAGGAAAACCGCATATTGCAGCTATTTTTAAAATATCTTCTTTTGTGTTTATCACAGTAGGTTTTTGCAGATTCTTTATCACTTCACGCACTTCATTTGCTTGTTTAGTTGATAAGCGATAACCCTCTTCTTCCGTTGTGTAGATGGTACTGCTTTCGTATTCAGATAATAGTATATATAACGTATTCACATCTCTCTGTGCAGGAAAAGTCGTCACCATGGCGATCTTATTAAAACCCATAGCTTGTTTCATTTTCTCTGTTGCAACATCTGCAATAGTTTGGTTTTGGTAGTTTTTAATGTTTGGATCTGCGCCATGCATTAAGAGTATTGTAATGATCTGATCATGGTTATTATGAGCTGCAATATGTAAAGGAGTAATACCATTCTCATGTTTACATAATGCCGTTATATAATTATTTATTTCTTTGCTGTCTTCAAGGAGCACTTCATTGTTATCAGCAAATAAATTGGGATTAATGCTAAGCAATGATTTGACAGTGTCTTCTTTCAGTTGACCTAAATCCATTAGGACTAATTTATTACGGCTCATTCCTGAGGTATAACAGTGTACTTTGCCATCACCTTTTAGCTTAAAATATAATACCCATGGTTCTTGTTCTTTTTCGATTGGAGCATTGCTTGGGATTATTTTAATTTTTTGGCGATTAAACATTCTATTCCTGTTCGGATCTGCGCCATTGGTAAGTAATAAGCCAACAATCTTACCAAAGTTATTTTGTGCAGCTATGAACAATGGAACTTTATCATTTGCTCCATTGATTATGGTTTTATCTGTTTCAATTATTTTTTTAACGATATCATATTCGCCAGCATATGAAGCTAAATAAAATAGATCAACACCGGTCGCATCTGCATAATGAATTCGTTTATCAGTCACTTGATGTATTGCTTCCCAATTTTTATTTCCTGCGAGCGATTTTTGCAGCGTGTTAGTAATATTTTCATCAGTACTATAAAATTCGCCAAAAAATGATGTGTAACCATTTGATTTTATATCTAGCGCACCAGGAAATGCCTTTGCAACTTCTTCAGCAAGAGAAACATAATTGTTGGCCTTAATTGAATAAGGCGGCAGCTGATTCGGATCAGTGAAAATCCAAGGTTCTTTGGATTGATTTGGATCATAACTGACATTAATCACATGATAACTGGAATGTAATATTATTGAGATTGGCTTGTTCAATCGCATTTGACTAAAGGTTTCATGTAATGTTTTAAAATATTGTTGCAATTCATTTTGATCATAACAGCCACAGCTTCGAGCCAAACTTTTTGAAATTTTTCCAGGCATTTTTTTGGGCGTTAACAATTGCATCAGATTTGCAATATCAAATTGAGTGCCTGGCGTTTTTTCACCAAGAAGGCGTGGCATGTCATAAGCAGATTGATATAGATGTACACCATCAAAGAATTGTTTTAAATCTGCTATGTCAGCTTTTTCATTTTGGGGAAGACCTTCATCTTCTAAATATCGAATGAGTTGATCGCCGCCCATTCCCACGGGATATTCTTCTGTTAAATCCTGAATTTTTTTCATTCGTTTTATGAATGTCTCTAATTGACCGCATAATATGGCTTGCATCACCATACACGAAATCCCAAAGCAGACACCTTCTGGGCTGACATCTCGATAACCGAGTGCATTCATCATCCTGATGATATTGGTTTGATTTTTAAGAATGATCTGTCTTACCTTCATCTCTCTATCTCTCTCTACTCGTCTTTATTATTCTGTTATTTTACCCTCTATACCTTAAGTAGATCTTAGTACTGATATAATAGTATTTGACGATGAAAGAACATTCTAACTCATTGTATTGAAAGGAAAAAGAATAAGCACTGATAACAAGAACTAACGCAAGTGGTCAATGCGCCTACCTTTTGCGATGAAATTTGCTTAATTTACCGCCATGAAAATCGCAACATTAAAGCCTTGCAAGTGATGATTGCAGCGATTAAAAAACGCTTTAAAAATGGATACGCGTAAAACAACATAAATGCAAACAACACATCACTGATCACTGTTTGTTTAAAAAATGGCATCGCTGCAATATAACAAGTTAATAATCCATGAGCGGTCATAGGATACATTGTTGTACTAAGCCACACGCCTAAATTCGAAATCACAAAAAATAACATCGATGCAGATAATGATGTTAATAATAAATAGATAGGATTTTTCCTGTGTTTTAATAATACGCCTAATAAGGCAATTAAAGCATAACTACTGTATTGCCAATACCATCCCAGATAAAATGGCGACCATGTTGCAAATAACTTGTAATTAACGACACAATCGCTCAATAAGATGGACATTAATGTCACACATAATGCATCGCGTTTTCTAAATGATGCGCCACTAAACAGCGCAATGGCATTTATGGATGCAAAATTTGCAACGTGCCCAAGTAAAAAATGATTAGGCAAGCGTGTGATAATTGCAAGTGTGATAAGACCCAGCATTAAGATCACATTCGAACTATTCTTGTGATTCAGCATGTTGTTTGTCACGAGAGGTTAAGTTTTTTATCATTAAATACAGCGTGGGTAAAATAAATAATGTAAAAATTGTTCCGACAGTCAAACCACCAATCAATACTGTGCCAATCGCTCGTCTTGCTTCAAAGCCTGCATCATGCGAGAGCACAAGTGGTATGGCACCAAATAACATGGCGCCTGTTGTCATGAGGATTGGGCGTAAACGCAAAGTTGCGGCCTGAATCACGGCATCAAGTCGTGATCGATTATCACGTTGTAATTGGTTAGCAAATTCAACAATTAAAATACCGTGTTTAGTAATTAAGCCTATTAATGTGACAAGCCCCACTTGCGTAAAAATATTAAGGGATTGACCGCCAAACCAAACAAAAAATAATGCACCGGAACAGGCGAGCGGAACCGTGAGTAGAATAATCAATGGATCAATAAAATTTTCAAATTGCACAGCGAGAATGGCATAGATAAAAATCAATGCGAGCATGAATAATACTAACACAGTCGTTTTCGATTCAGAATAAGCTTTAGCAGCACCTGTCCAAGACGTTTTGAAACCAGTTGGCAATTGTTGTTTTAATATCGTCTGTAATTTTGGCATGGTTTTTTCAATATTGTCATCCGATTTTAAATCCGCTTTCAAAATCACTGAGCGCATTTGATTGTAATGAAAGAGACTATCTGGTTCGGCACTTTGCACCATTGTAGCAATCGCACCCAATGAAATACGTTTACCTAAAGAATTGGTCACATAAATTTCATTCAATGACCAAGGCGAATTTAAGGTATTAATTGAAATGGCATAAGCCACACCATCTTTAAAGAAAACGAGTGATTGATCGCCACTGAAAAATATTTCAATGGTTTTTGCAATTTCACGAGTCGTTAAATTCAGTTTCGATACTGCATTCTGATCAAGATCAATGCGGTAACTTGGTACATCCAGCGTTAAATTATGTCGTACACCCGTGAATAATTTTTTCTGATCGAGGTGCAAACGCGCTTTCTCAATGACATCAAATAATGTTCGATATGATTCCGTGGTGGAAACGACAATGGCAATTTCACCGCCACTCATCGTGTCATCTAAACCGGGTAATGCAGAATCCCAACTCCAAGGATGCACTTCAAGAGACGGCAGCTTAACTTTTGGCCTGATGCTTTCCAAAATATCATCCGCGCTTCGTGTGCGCATGGCTTTTGCTTTAAGTGGCAACACAATACTGCCGCCCCAAGTACCCATGAAAATCAAGGTATTTTGCGCCTCCGGAATGGAAGTCAATACGATTTTTTCTAATTGTTTGATTTTTTCTTCCATGGTATTGATGTCTTTGCCCGGAATCGGTGGCACATACACGCCCACTAAACCGCGGTCTTCTTTCGGTGCCATTTCACTTGGAATCAGTTTAGATAAGCCAACGATCGCACTTAATGCAATGATGACCATGAGCACACACGTCTTTTTATATTGAGTTAATTTTGTTAATGACTTTTGATAGTGTAGTGTTAAACGTTGCAACCATAAATCAATGCGAGCAAAAATCTTAGTTGGATGATGTGATAATGTCTTTGAACACATGAGTGGTGATAAAGTGAGCGCGACCACTCCTGAAATGAGCACACTGCCTGCAAGGGCAACTGCAAATTCAGTGAATAACTGTCCAACCGTGCCTGAAATAAAAGCAAGTGGTGCATACACACTGGTCAACGTGAGAGTCATTGCCACAATCGCAAAACCAATTTCTTTTGCACCTTTGATACTGGCTGCCATTGCCGATAAACCATCTTCAATGTGCCGTTGAATATTTTCGAGCACAACGATGGCATCATCCACCACCAATCCCACTGCGAGCACCATGGCCATCAGCGTAATAATATTAATGGAATAATTAAACAGTTTTAAAAATAATAACGATCCTAATAATGAAATGGGAATGGTCACTAATGGAATCAAAGTAGCTTTAATATTGCGCAAGAAGAAAAAGACAATTAATAATACAAAAATAATGGCTTCGATGATGGAGGATTGAATGTTTTTTAATGAATGTCGTACAAAATCTGCTTGGTCTGAGATCACATACATTTTTAAACCACTGGGCAATTGCTGTTGTAATTGCGCAACTTGTTCATGCACTAATGCCGATACATCAAGAGGATTGCCATCATTCGTACGGTTAATGGCAATGCAGAGTCCTGGTTTACCATTGATACGCACACGAAATTGTTTATCATCGTTGCCAAGCGATACATCAGCCACATCTTTTAATACGATCGGCGTTCGTTTTACTTGGAGAGCGGCACTCGTGTTATTTTTGATGACGATATTTTCATAATCGTGCGTTGTTTTTAATTCTGTATTTAAAGTCACCGGTATTTCGTCACGAAATTTACCAACGGGTAATGTCACATGATTGCGTTGTAAGGCATTATAAATGTCATCAACATTGATCCCGAATGAGTACATTTTTTTGGGGTTTAAGTGAATCTGATAGGTGTAAGGCTGTCCCCATACTTCAACGGATGCCACCCCTTTATTACTTCTGAAGGCATTTTTTAAGTGAATGTTGGCATAATGAGTGAGCGCTGCAAAATCCATGGAACTTGTTTCCAGTGCAACAATCAAAAAAGGCATGGCATCAGAAACCGTTTGGCGCTCGACCACAGGTTCCTTGACTTCTTGTGGTAATTGATTGCGTGCCCTGCTAATGGCCTCTCTAATGGCAAGAAGTGCTCGATCAATCGAGACGCCACTTTGAAAATTAAGCGTAATCTGACTGCCACCATATTTTGATTTGGATGTGATGGTATCAATGCCTTCCACACCAGCTAATTGGTCTTCTAGCACACTGGTGACAGATGTTTCAACCACATCGCTACTGGCATTGGGGTAAAATGCGCGCACGGTAACCGTTGGAAATTTGACTTCCGGATATTCCCTAAGATTTAATGAGTGTAAGCTGAGTAAGCCTATGATCACGATCATCGCATTTAAGATGAGTGCAATCACAGGATGTTTGATAAAATAAGTGGTCAGTTTCATCGTTATTTTTTAGTCGTATGAGTGTTGTCAGACAATTTGACAGGGGCATTTGGATATAAACGTGATTGACCACGTAGAATCACTTTATCCCCTATTTTAATACCTGATGTAATTTCAACGCGTTCTTTTTCGCGTAAGCCTTGTGTCACTTCAGTTAATACCGCCTTGTTATCTTTCATCAAATAAACATAAGGTTTGCCATCACGCAAAAAAATGGCTTCATATGGGATGACAATAACACCACGTTTTTCAGCCATCACGACATCAACATGAGTGGTCGTACCGATAATACAATGATCGCACTGGATGTTCACATAAGCAGGACACATGTGTGTGTCTTCATCCACCATGCGTTGGATATAAGTAAGTGGATAAGTCTGGTTGTTCACAATGATTGACGCATGGTCTTTAATCGTTTGCACCACATTGATGGGCACATCAAATTCAACCATGAGTGATGATGGATCATAAAGATTCACGAGGGCTTCGCCCTCTTGCACTTGTGAACCGTCTTTTATTTTAAACAACCCCACAATGCCTGCAAAAGGGGCTTCGATATTGGTTTGCTCCAATTGTAAATGTGCATCCGCTAAACGCTTCTGCGCATCAATCCAAATGGTCTTTTTTTCTTCAACAGCATTCTTACTAAAGACGCCTTTTTTAAATAATTCGAGTGCGCGTTCATATTGTACTTTAGCGATGGCAACCGCATCTTGAGATAATTTCGTTGTGTGGTCAACATCAAGACTGCGTATTTTACCCAGTAGATCACCCTTTTTAACACGTGTACCGGATGGCACTAAAATATCAACGATGCCTTTTGCTTTGGTCACCAGCATAGTTGATTGTTGAGCGCGTATCGTGCCAATGAAACGGGTCGTTTGTTGTATCTGACCTAACTGTGCGATGTTCACTTCGACAATTTTTGCATCCGGTTTAATCTGGGAGTGATGAGAAAAAAAGATGAATTTCACGCTAATGAGCAGTGCAATAGCGAGAATAGCAATAATAAATCGCTTTTTGTTTTTTAATATTCGGTGGACAAGAGGGTGCATAACATCACCATAGTAAAAAATAAAGCAGTCCATTTTGCGCCAGCTTAAACGAATGAGCAAGCAATTTTTTTGTTTAAATACCCTACATTTCCATCTTTTTGAATAAAAACAAATCATTTATTTGGATTGGCAGCTAAGCGCCGCCAAATCATTTTTTTATAATAAAATCAAATCATTATATTAATTTTTAACGGCTGTTTCTGCATTGCAAATGGCTAATGCGGTATAATAATGACATAAGAGCAAAATAAAGGAGTGGGATCATGACAACCAATCTGATCATTACAAGGATGTTCTCCATCGCCACACTGCTGACACTGTCAGCCTGTTCCACCTATCATTCATATGATGATACCGACTACATGCATCATGATTACAACCACAAAGAATATGAAGACCGCTTACCTCCGCATGTTCATACCAATGGACAGAAACTCGTCCTCATCAACCCAAGGGTCCATGCCTGGGGCGCGTATGGTGAAGATGGCAATCTCGTTCGTGGCGGTATTGCGACAGCTGGTGGCGTGGAATGTCCACCCGATGATGGCGATGAGCCAACCTGTCGCACCAGTGTTGGCACATTCAAGATCTTTTCCCTTGGCGACGATGATTGTGTTTCAAAGATATATCCAAAACCTGAAGGCGGTGGTTTAATGCCGTATTGCATGTATTTTCACAATGGCGAAGCGTTGCATGGTTCGCCTGACCCAACAGTCATCGAAGCAAATGTCAGTCATGGTTGTGTGCGCATGCGCATACCGGATGCGGCTTGGATGCGTAACAATTTTGCTGAAATCGGCACAACTGTTAAAGTATTACCGTACGATTAGGGTTGTTAACAGGTCTGTTCCTGTGCTAATGCACAGGAACAGAAAAAGCATGACAATGACATTAATGCTACATGGTTTTTTGCTGTTTTGGCGCTTCCTTGTCTTGTGCATTTGCAATGCCGCTGCGTTTATTAGCAAACATGGTATGTTTTTTCTGACTCAGAGCATGGGTGCGCCGCTCATCTTCAGCACACAAGTGTTGATACGCTTGCATTGCCAGTTTAGCGCGCGTTTCAGCGATGTGATCGATTGGGATGTTGATTTTGAACCTTGCGCAAATCGAATTCAGTGCATGGCTATTACCCTCTCTACGCGGATAAAGTTTCTGGTCTAGCACCATCACGTCATGGATAGTTCGATCAACGCAGAAATTCAGCCATATGTTCTTAGCTATTTTGTTGTAATGTTCGCATAACATGCGAAGATTGCTTAACTCTGGCAATTTCTCCTTCAATATGTTTTCTGGCTCATTTTCAATTTCAGCTATTTGTGCATTCAATTGCGCGACCATTTTTCCTGCTTTATATTCTCGGTCGTACATTTCACAGTCGATGAATCGGATGGTAAAACTCGCATTTTGCAAAATAACATCATCTTCTTTAATGAAATCGAAAAATTTATCAGCAATATCGGCAAATATCGGAGCATCAGCGACATCTTCATTCGTGATGCCATTACATCTGGTGATTTCCTCGCTGATTTCTTTGCCTTCTGGATTGATTAAAGTTGAGAAGTTGTTTCCTGTGTATACTCCATCAATATATTCAAGCGCTGCAAGTTCAATAATGCGGTCATCGACTTCGGGTTCCACACCTGTGGTTTGAATATTTAAAGCGATTTGGCGTTTTTTAGGTTTGTCATTGTGTAACATAAGCTCTCTCCTTGCTGCGAAGTGTAGTAAAAAAAATCCTTTCTGGAACGATGCAGTTCTTTTGATTGCAAAACTGTATTTAGCAACTTAAAGTAAGTTTAGATAGAAATCAAGTATATGAAGTGAATTTTTTGCACGAGCGTGGCCTCAAATCATATCTTGTTTGTTTTCTCGAAGAAGTCACTCTTTCATGATTATTATTTCCGCTAAACATGCCTTGATCAGAAACAGTATCTTTATCATGATCTTTCGCGTTTAATTGATTCAGTATCTTGACTAAAAGAGATTTAATTTTTGTTTTTTCTTCTGCGGAAATGTCAAGCTTATCTTTGCGTGCGATGATGAAATGTGGGTGTGGAGCATTATTGAGATAATCAATATCTATAATTTGGTATGGTGTTGCGTTCAGTTTGGCTTGAATCTCAGGCATCATGATATCCTGCAAATGATCCTTCAGGCTGTCACGGTCTTTGTCTTGCATAAACGAACCAAGGGGCCTATTTTTATGATCACGCGCCTCCCCCACCTCGCCATAGTAGATATATGCGCGCACGATATTGTCTGCATAAAGGCCGTCGATGAGATCATGTAGTGTACGAGTTTTCATGTTAAATCCTTTTTGTTAAATTGCATGTTGTAGAAAATACGCTCCTGATTATCTTACGGACTTCTCCAATTGTCATTTAAAATTTTTCAGAAAGCTTGACTTTAACGTGTTTGGTATCTATAAGTTATTTTAAGTTGATAGGGAGATCATGTTGTGCAAAGTCATCGTCGTTCAAAAAAAAATCAAAAAATTCCAAAAAGTGAAATTCCCTCCAGTAACAAACTAACAGCCAATACCAACGAGAATGCAGATAAAAAACTGATTGAAAATTTTGATGGTCATTACGATGATTCTTCTGATGAAGAAAGTGTGTGTTCTGAATTGAAGACATATGATATCAATGAAAATTGGAAAGCGTTCCAGCAAGATAAAAATATAAATGCCAAAAATTCTCTCGCTAGCGATGATTTGTTGTCGTTTGTCGTGCATGTGGCCGCGAATAAATTCCTGCATTCAAATGAAATAAACAAAATTTATTATCCTTTAAAAAGAAAACTGCTTGGTGCTGAGAAGCAAGTAGACATGGAAAAAACCATCATGCAACTTACAGAACGCGTCCGTTTAGCGATCATGCAAGGAATAGACGAGGCATTTGCCAATCTTGAAAGGTTTTTGCAAATGACAGGACAAAAAAAATATTCGAGCAGTGCAATACAAAAAATCATAGCGGAAGTTCGAAGAAAACTTGAAATCCAATTGGATAGCATGATTACATCGCGTTTGACTATTTTTATAAACTGGCTTAAAGTCGATAAGCTTTGTTTCCATGAGCGAGAAAAGCTAAAAGAACAAATCATGATCGAGATTGCAGAGTTCGAAGCGGAGTTAACTACTGCGCTGCTTACTCTCTTTACAGCAAATTTCAGTGCAGACAAACTGGGTGTAGAGCGCATAAATGTTAAAAAAGAATTGTCTCTGCTATTGCAGCGGACAATCGATGTTGTCACCGAGAAATACCACTTTTCTGAAAAAATGCATAAGAAGGGCAAGGACGAAGTCTTAAATTTGTTGTCTTCCTATGACGGCCAATATATTGAACTCGTAAAAAAAATCAGTTCTATGCTTGAAGTGAGCCCTGCAAACGGAAAGGTCCTGACCATGTTCAATAATAAGCAAAATGAACGTGGTCAATCAGAAGAGCTTTCTCAGGCTTATATTAATGACCTCATCAGGCTCAATAATGCAAATGCAAAAATCGCGGCTAGTGAAAAGACGCTTTTTAAAAAATATTTTACTTTCAATGCAGATAGTTTAAATGACGAGCTCACAGAGAGTTTTGCTATATCCTTGCGTAACAATTTACAGAATGCGCTTAAATCATTTCATAGACCCACTCTCGGCGATAATTTTCAATTCGTTTCACATAATCCTTATAATTTCTATGCCAACTTACGCTTAAGCAACCGCTCACAGAAACGCGAAATACTAAACAAAAAATATGCTTTATTTAAAAACCACAGTGTGGCGCGCACCTGGAAAATGAGTGATCATGCAAGATGCGCTGTTGTGGAAACACAAGAATTATCAAACGGCACACTGGGACGACGTGATTATGTGCAAGGCTTGTCTACTTACGAAAAAATCTATGATGATATTTCCCAGATCAAAAACGATTTGCAGGCAAACAAAATTCCAGTGGATGACAAGCTTATTATGGAATGGATTCGAGCTGCATTTAAAGGTAACCGTGAGCGCATCCGTTATTCCACTATTTCCGATACGGTAAAAAAGTCCATGGAAGAAATGCTGGATCGTGTGGCCTATCTCATGCACGGTTGCGAAGCGGCCAGAAACATAGCAATGATTATCATTGTTCCCATGCTGGAAGACCTCATTATTGAAGGTGATGAATGGACGCTGAAAGAAGCGTTTACTGGAAATGGCAATAACGACGATCAACTTATTGTGCGCCCCTTAATGCCCATGGCGCCGGAAGGTGCAGTGGCGGCTTCCCGCTCATTGGAGCGCACATACCGCGAGTATACCCCTCATTCCTATTTATACCCTGGGGTAGAGGATAGAGATGGTGATGACAAGAAAATGGGTAAGGGTGAGCTAATCAAATTTGAAGCAAGAGTGGTGCGCGCTTGGTTGCATCTCAAATATGGCAAATCGCTGAAATTGCCAGCCAATCATCAGGCAACCGTTCTACTTCAGAAAATTGAAGCGCATTTAGATCACTGGTTTGGTTTGACTACTGATAATATTATGGATGATAGACATGGCAATAGTACGCAATATAAAATCTGACAACGACGCAAATTCTCTAAAGGATGCAAGCTTTCAAGGCAGCAATACCATGCCTTATGTTGAATTACAGACTCGCATGTTGAAAATGATGGAAAGAGTCCACAAGAAAAAAATGTCTGTTTATTCCGCATTTTCACTACTGGTTGCTGACGATGAATTATTTGGTAATCAACCTAAAGGTGGATGGCGTATTGCCTGGCCATATCACGATTCATTTAGAGAAATAACAGTAAAGGCAAATAGCTGTGAGGAAACTGGCCACATCAAGCTGGAATTTAGTTACCAGAAGAGGCGCTTTCTGACGCTTTCCTGGCAAAAAGGCAATGAAATTATCGCAAGAATTCAGGCTGCTAATGGTGAATGGACAAAGACGGATGTGTCTGATCTGATCGATCATTTTAACCAAGTGATACGAGCAAAGCGCATTACTTATGTCGGTGGCGCTATTGTCGATATACAAAAAAACAATATTCACAGCTTCAACAAAGAAGAGTTTGACAAATTCATACAGCAATACAGTGAAAATCACCTGACCGCAAGGATCAATAACGTCATTATTAAAAACGCTGCAAAGCACGCCAATGATTATACGTTCAAATTAGAGTGGCCTGACAGCCAGAACCACCCTCATCAATTGAAAGTGACCTTTTCACGCGCCGATAAATTCAGTGCAAATTATTCCTGGTTTGTAAATGAAAAGACCCTCGTGAACATGTTTCCAGAATTTAACAAGGGAGAGCTAAACACTGGGCAATTTTATTATAGCCTTAAAGTCTCTGAGCTCGCAGACAGTAAAGAACAAGCCACGCAGCAAGAAGTGGAAGTGTTGAGCTTGTGGCTGACACTCGATGGCTTGTTTGGCGAATTGCGCGATGTCAATAAAGGCGTGCACCTTTCAGGCAACGATGTTTTGAATATCTATCAGTTTTTTGACCAACTGTTTAAGGTAAAAAATACATTCATTTGTGATGCATCAAGGCTAGTCAATGAAGATGATACGGTACGCATCCCCTTGCGTCTTATTTCAGCGTTATCGTCTGGTAAAACTTGGTATGAGTCTAAACTTTCCGGCGTCACTCTATTTGAATGCAGTCAATTTGAAACGGTTTATGATGGTGTGATCAACCAGAATAAACAAAGAAGAAGTGAGGCGCTGAAAGAATTGCAAATGCTGCCGTTGCAAAAATGGTATGCCATGCTAGATTCTGCAGGAAAAATGGCACTGCGCGATATTTATGTTAGCGATGGGAAATGCCAGGCACCAAGGCCGAAACGATCGGTGCGGCTCTTTGAGAAATCCCAAGCGCAGACAGTGGATTTTGGCAAAACCACTCTTCAGGAACTCACAACAAAGGTTTATTCTAAAGCTAAAGATCTTAAACAAATCACACCAACACTTGCGACACTGGTCAAGTTATTGTGTGATGACCATGAAAATACGGATAACAAACCAGAAGAGAATAGGCCTGATTTTTGGGTCAAATCCAGGGTCAGGGAGTTGATGTCGGGAAGTCTTTTCTGGGTTAAAGAAAATACAGCATCAAACCGTTGTCTTATTTAAGATGCTTGTAAAAAAAACTATTTGAGTGTATACATTAAGTATTAGTCAAAATTTATCGCGCGCCAACATGGAAACTGCGCCTAATAAAAAATTCGTTGAGCGAGGAATCATGATGAGCACAACACGAGACAATAAAAAAATACTCGAAGAGTTAAGAACAGCTTTAACATGCAGCGAAAGCAAACGCACTAAAGACATCATGAGTGCGAATACTCGCTATCTCGAAACAATACAATCAGAAGAAGACTGCGCATTATTGACAAAGTACATGAACTGTGTCACTGCAATTTCAGAAATGCTTTCTAAAGATTCAAAAGAATATAAAGCAGAATTGCTTACTAAAGATATAAAAGAAGATGAAAAAGAATATAAAGCATACAAAAAATCATTCTCACTCTTTAGAATAGAATATGATAAATTAAAGTCTTTGCAAGAAAAATTACAAAATGAAGATATAGCAGAGCAACCGTATCAACAAATTCTCAAAGAAGCTAACGAATTGTTAAAAGATTCGGATATGTTTTTTAAGAATGGTTTTATGGACAAACTTGAACAAGCTTGTGATTTAACACAAAGCCAGTGGAAAAACAATGTTGATTTAATGAATGTCATGCTGCAACTGACCACTCGCGTTCAATTAATTTCTGAGCAAACTACAAAAATTCAGGATTTTAATCAGAAAAATACCATTGCCATAATCGAAAATCAATTGACAACTGACATCAATCGAGACAAAGACTTATTGAATAATGATCTGAAAGCACTCAGAGATAATCTTGAAGGATTGGAGCAAACATTAGAACATAACAAGGTATTACAAAGTAAAATCTGCGGCCCAATAAAGGCAACTCTTGCAACGTATCAAGATACTTATGATAAACTCAATAACGATTACCAAAGACCTTTTTATGGCGCAAAGTTAACATTGGCAGCAATGATCGCCATTAAAAAAAATATGGCAATACTCAAAGTAGAGGTCGCTAGCACTCAACAATACATCAAAGAACAAAAAGAATGGATTGAGAAACGGCTGACAGCAAAAGCAAGATTGCGCAGGGCAGCAAATCAGTTGAATGGAACCTCATCAACGAATAATCTTGATCATATTCTAGTAAAACTCCAAAATAATAAAAGTAAAATCAATGCCTGTACAGCCGACATTCATGCGCTGCAAGATCGCTACTCTTTTAATTGTTTACGACAATTTTCTACTGAATTCATCAGCTCACAAAAAAAATCTATTGATGGTATTCAAAAACTCATCGATAAAAACAATGAATTAAAATTGCAAGCTGAAAAATATTTAATCATTAATGATGGCATCATGACGGATAAACATTATGATGAAATAGAAAATCAAATAAATGATTTAATCAAACAGCAGGATAAAGTTCGAGCAGAAATCAGCGATGCAAATGACATTCTTGCAGCACAAGACATGGCGCTTGAAAAGACGATCGATGACTTAAATCAAGTAGAAAAAACCTTGTCAGATCGAATAACACACTTTAATGCCGAGACAGATGATCACATTCAACACGTGGCACGTGGTTATAATACCAACATCACTAAATTAAAAAAAGAGCGAACAGATAAAGATAAAGAATATGCCACTTGTTTAAATGATCAATCTATTAATATCCAAGAAATAAATAAAAAATTTAATGACGATGCAGCAGCACGTATCACTTCCATTAAAACAAAGCTGGATAAAGACAAAAATTCTTGGTTTTCGCAGTTGTTAACTTTTTTATCAGGATGCTTTTGGTTCATTAAAAATGACAAACGCGACCGATTAGAATTGCAATTGCAACAAGCAAACCATTTAACGACTTGGTATAACCAGCAATGCAAATACATTAGCGTCGCACTCTCCAAACCAAGCAGCGACACCATGACAACCATTAAAACAAATAATGAATTTTTACAAACGAAATTTGATCAAAGTAACTTATTTAATCCATCTTATCTTGATTTGCCTAAAGACATTACGAAACGATTTGACCAATATCAAACTGCCGATCAACAACTGACGTACAGTATATTGGCTGAGGAAACGAAACGAGATAGTTTTGTTATTGCGGAAGGAAAGAGAAGACTCAATCAATTAAATGCGGATCATGACGCTGTCACATCAGTACTGAATCGATTAACTCCTACAGCAGGGCAGAAGGCAACCCATTTCTCTTCATCACCTCTTACACAATCAAAAGAAACACTGTCAGATGGTTCAGCATTTACATTTCTTAGTCAAGTCAGCAATAAATTAAACAAGGTTGTTTTCGGACAAAAAGGGCCAGAACCACTAAAAGTCAAGCGACTCTAGTCTCACGTCAGATCTTCAGTTAAAATAAATCACTATGCAAGGATGCTGGAATCAATGGAACCGACTCATCATCGTACTCGCAATGCAAATCGCAACAAAGCGTCATGGCGCACGTTACATCGCACTCATCCATTTTGGATCATTATTTTAGTCATTGTCATATTAATTGGCGTGATTAAACAACAAAAAATGATCAATGACAAAGAAAACAGCAATAAAAAGCCAATTGCCAACGTGGTGGTAGCCACTGCTCATCGTCAAGATGTCCCCATCTACATCACAGCATTAGGTAATGTCACGCCCACTTATTCTGTACAAGTGAAAACGCAAGTCAACGGTGCCTTATTACGAGTAGCATTTCAAGAAGGGCAGGTAGTCAAAGCAGGTGATTTATTGGCAGAAATTGATTCAAGGCCATATGAAGCACAACTCATGCAATATGAAGGTCAACTCATTCGTGACCGCGCCTTATTAGCCAATGCCACGATCGATTTGAAACGTTATCAAACCTTATGGTCGCAAGATTCGGTTTCACAACAAACGTTGGCTACCCAAAAAGCCTTAGTCAACCAATATGAGGGCGCGGTTAAAACCGATGAAGGCTTGATTCAAACTGCGAAAATTAATATCGCCTACTGTCACATCACCTCCCCCATTAATGGACGGGTCGGTTTACGGTTAGTAGATCCTGGCAATATCGTACAAACCTCAGATACAACAGGCATTGCCATCATTAATACCCTTGACCCCATTACCGTCGTCTTTACCATACCTGAAGATGATGTGCTTAAAGTCCTGCCGCACATTAATGCCAACCCATCATTAACAGTAGAGGCATATAACCGTGAGCAAACCAAATTACTGGCATCGGGCAAGCTGTTGACGATCGATAACCAAATGGATCCCACCACCGGCACCGTAAAACTGAAAGCGCAATTTGCCAACCCCAAGCAAACGTTATTTCCTAATCAATTTGTCAATGTCAAATTACATGTTGCAACATTGAAACAAGCCATTGTTGTGCCCACCATGGCCATACAAAATAGCACGCAGGGTAATTTTGTGTATGTGGTCGAGAACAATCAGACCGTGCGTGTGCAATCGATTCGCGTGCAACTGATCGTCAAGGAAACAACAGTCATCGCAAGCGGATTACAGCCTGGACAGTCGGTCGTGATTGAAGGTGCGGATAAATTGATTAATGGTGCGCCTGTGAAAGTGGCCAATCTCACCTCAAATCAGCAATCACAAAGGCAAACCAACACATGAATTTGTCTGGGCCTTTTATTACACGACCGATTGGTACGTCGTTACTGATGTTCGCGCTGTTATTAACCGGTATATTTGCCTACCAATTATTACCGGTATCGTCTTTGCCTGAAGTAGAATATCCAACCATTCAAGTGGTGACTTTTTATCCCGGTGCAAGTCCCGATGTCATGGCATCTTCCATCACCGCCCCTCTTGAGCGTCAATTTGGTCAAATGCCTGGTTTAAATCGCATGACATCAGCAAGTTCCAATGGCGCATCCATCATCACCTTGCAATTCACACTGGCCATGAGCCTTGATGTGGCTGAACAAGAAGTACAAGCAGCCATTAATGCAGCTACCAGTTTTCTGCCTAAAGAGTTACCCAATCCACCCATTTACAGTAAAGTCAATCCTGCCGATACGCCCATCATCACACTCGCATTAACATCTGACACTTTAGCATTACCGCTGATTGAAGATTATGCAGACACTCGGCTTGCACCGAAAATGTCACAAGTATCGGGTGTCGGTTTAGTTAGCATCAGTGGTGGTCAAAAACCTGCAGTGCGTATTGCAGCCAACCCTACCGCGCTTTCATCTTATGGGTTGACCTTAGAAGATGTGCGCACCGCCATAACGACTGCGAATGTCAATGCAGCAAAAGGTAATTTTAATGGACCACAGCTTTCCTATACGATCAACTCAAATGATCAACTGCTGAAAAGTGCTGATTACAAACCACTCATTATTGCATATCGTAATAATGCACCCATTCGTATTGCTGATATTGCCCATGTCAAAGATGGTGCAGAAAACGCTTTACAAGCAGCATGGATGAACCAAAAACCTGCGGTCATTTTAAACATTCAAAGACAGCCTGGAGCAAATGTCATTGAAGTGGCAGATCGCATCAAACAATTATTAAGCAAATTAAGTGCGAATCTACCGACGACCATTTCTGTCCACCTGTTGTCTGATCGCACTGAAACGATTCGGGCATCTGTCGAAGACGTGCAACTCGAATTATTATTTTCAATCATGCTGGTCATTATGGTGATTTTTGTGTTCTTACGTAATTTACCCGCAACGTTTATCCCAAGTGTCTCGGTACCGTTATCATTGGTTGGAACATTTGGATTAATGTATTTATTGGGGTTTAGCCTGAATAACTTAACATTAATGGCGCTCACCATTGCAACAGGTTTTGTAGTGGATGATGCCATCGTGATGATTGAAAACATCATGCGTTATATCGAAGAAGGCGACCCCCCCATTCAAGCTGCCATTAAAGGATCGTCACAAATTGGCTTTACTATTTTATCATTGACCGTTTCATTAATTGCCGTACTGATTCCTTTATTATTTATGAGTGATGTGATTGGACGGCTGTTTCGCGAATTTGCACTCACCTTAACCGTGACCATTTTATTGTCCGCAGTAGTTTCCTTGACTTTAACACCCATGCTGTCATCACGTTTACTGTATCATCGCACGCGCGATGAAATGAGCCGATTTGAACAATTATCAATGGACACGTTGGAAAACATTATTGCCAAATATAAAACATCGTTACAATGGGTATTAGATCATCAAGGATTGACCTTATTATTTTTTTTCATGACCTTCTTGCTGTCGTGCATTTTATTTTATGTCATTCCAAAAGGATTTTTTCCTACACAAGATACTGGGATCATTCAAGGTATTTCAGAAGCACGGCAAAATATTTCCTTTCCAGCGATGAGCGCACAACAACAAGCACTCACGCGTGTTTTGTTAAAAGACCCTGACGTGTTAAATGTATCATCATTTATTGGTATTGATGGCACCAACCGCACTTTAAATAGTGGGCGTATGCTGATTACCTTAAAGCCTTTATCAGAACGCAGTGAGAGCGCAAGCGACATCATTCGCCGTTTGCAACCAAAGCTTGCAGAAGTGCCCGGCGCTATGCTTTACATGCAGCCCGTACAAGATTTAACGATTGATACCAGCGTCAGCCGCACACAATTTCAATACAGCATCAGTTCTCATGACATCGATGAAGTGATCACGTGGACTAACAAACTACTGGATCAAATCAAACATCATCCCGCATTACAAGATGTCACCAATGACCAACAAACTCAAGGTTTGAAGACTGAAATCCATGTGGATCGCGATACCGCATCGCGTTTAGGCATCACCATGCAAATGATCGATGATGTGTTATATGATGCGTATGGACAAAGGCAAGTATCCATCATGTTTACTGATCGCAACCAATATCGCGTGGTGTTAGAAGCTTTACCCAATATGCAAAAAACAGCTCACGCACTGGATGAGCTTTACTTAACGACGACAACGGGTCGTGCCATTCCACTCAAGACTTTTGTGACCGTCTCACAGGAGAGAACGCCACTTTTGATCACACGCCAAGATCAATTTCCGGTTGCGACTTTATCGTTTAATTTAGCACCCAATGCCGCTTTAGGAGATGCGATACGTGCCATCAATGCAGCAAAAGATGCACTCCATATGCCTGATAGTGTCTCGACTAGTTTTGAAGGTTCTGCAAAACTATTTCAAGATTCACTGGTCAATGAAGGTTTCTTAGTGCTCGCTGCCATTTTAGTTGTATACATTGTGCTGGGTGTGTTGTATGAAAGTTATATTCACCCAATCACCATTTTATCGACGCTGCCTTCTGCTTGCATGGGTGCGTTACTCGCGCTCATTATTACTCATCACACCCTCAGTATTGTCGGTTTAATTGGAATTATTTTGTTAATTGGCATTGTGATGAAAAATGCCATCCTGATGATTGATTTTGCATTAGAACAAGAACGTGAGCATCACAAAACTCCGGAAGATGCCATTTTAGAAGCCGCATTGTTGCGTTTTCGACCGATTGTGATGACCACCATGGCATCCTTGCTTGGTGCTGTGCCATTAAGTTTAGGTGTTGGCATGGGCGCTGAATTACGTCAACCACTTGGCATTGCGATCATTGGCGGTTTAATCGTCAGTCAATTATTAACGCTGTATTCAACACCTGTCATTTATTTATTTTTTGATCGTATCGCACGTCACATCATGAATTTTGGGAAACGGCAGTGAACTTATCGGCGCTATTTATCAATCGTCCCATCGCAACGACCTTACTCGCCATAGGACTTGCTATTGCTGGCATCGCTGCTTTCAATTTGCTGCCGGTTTCCTCATTGCCGCAAGTCGATTTTCCAACCATTAGTGTGCAAGCATCACTTCCGGGTGCAAGCCCTGAAATCATGGCCACATCCGTTGCAACACCACTTGAACGACAATTAGGCCGCATTGCGGGAATCACTGATTTAACCTCATCCAGCACCTTGGGGCAAACGCGCATTACCATTCAATTTGATTTATCGCGTGATATTGATGGGGCTGCGCGCGATGTGCAAGCTGCGATTAATGCATCCCTCAGTCAACTACCCAGTAATTTAGTGAGTAACCCCACTTATCGCAAAGTGAATCCTGCTGATGCCCCTATTCTTATTTTGGCATTAACATCGGATGTGTATACCACAGGTGAAATGTATGATGCCGCATCAACCATCTTGCAACAACGTCTGTCGCAAGCGCCCGGTATTGGGCAAGTGATCGTGGGTGGCAGTTCATTACCAGCAGTACGCATTGAGCTAAATCCTAATACACTCAATAAATATGGCATCAATTTAACTGATGTGGCAACGACCATTGCTAATGCTAATACCAATCGGCCTAAAGGACAACTTGCGATTAGTCAAACACAAACATCGCAAATCGCAACCAATGACCAATTATTTAAAGCCTATCAATATGCACCTCTCATCATCGCTTACCGCAATCAACAACCCGTGCGTCTTTCAGATGTAGCAGAGGTCATTGATTCAGTCGAAGATTTAAGGAATGCTGGTTTGGCCAATGGCAAGCCCGCCATACTCCTTGTGTTATTTAAGCAACCGGGAGCAAATGTCATTAGCACCATCGATCAGGTGCGGGCGATCTTGCCACAACTGAAAGCATCCATTCCATCAGCCATCGACATGAAAGTGATGATGGACCGCACCACCACCATTCGCACCTCACTGCATGATGTGGAAATCACCTTGCTCACTGCCATGGTCCTTGTGATCATGGTGACTTATTTATTCTTAGGCAATGTGCGCGCCATGATGATACCAGGTGTTGCTGTACCCCTATCGTTATTGGGCACTTTTGCCATCATGTATTTAATCGGTTACAGTCTTGATAATTTGTCATTAATGGCACTCACCATTTCAACTGGGTTTGTGGTGGATGATGCGGTTGTTGTCTTAGAAAATATTTCACGTCATTTGGAAAAAGGTGAGCCGCCATTGCATGCAGCCCTTGTCGGTGCAAAGGAAGTTGGGTTCACTGTCATTTCCATGAGTCTCTCACTCATCGCCGTCTTCATTCCCATCCTATTTATGGGCGGCATTGTCGGGCGTTTATTTCGTGAATTTGCTGTGACCTTATCGATTGCCATTATGGTGTCGTTAATGATTTCATTAACCGTCACACCCATGATGTGTTCACTCATGTTGCATAAACATCAAAAACAAGATGAGAATTTTTATACACGCACGATTGACAACATCCGTCATCGTTATGAAAGTAGTTTGAAATGGGCATTAGAACATGAAGCATTGATGCTCATCCTGACGTTGATCACGATTGTACTGACCGTATTATTATTCATTTATGTTCCAAAAGGTTTCTTCCCACAGCAAGATACTGGTCGATTAACCGCATCCATTCAAGCAGATCAACATATTTCATTTCAAGCCATGAAACAAAAGCTTGCGCAATTTGTGGCAGTCGCGCAAAAAGACCCGGGCATTGAAAATGTGGTCGCCTTCGTAGGTGGTGGGCCTGGTGGCAACACTTCAAATTCAGGTTCGATGTTTATCACCTTAAAGCCACTCTCAGAGCGCAAAGTATCTGCAGATGTCATCATTAATCGCTTACGCAGCAAATTAACGACCATAACCGGTGCTTCCCTGTACATGCAAGCAGCGCAAGATATTACAATTGGTGGAAGACAAGGAAATGCGCAATTCCAATACACATTATCTGCCGATAATTTACAAGAATTAAATACGTGGGCAGCTCGGATTACGGCAAAAATGGCAACGCTACCGAGCATTGCCGATGTGAACAGTGATCAACTGAATCATGGTTTACAAGTGTATGTGGATGTTGATCGCGATACCGCATCGCGCTTTGGTATTACATCAGAACAAATTGATGCAACCTTGTATGGTGCATTTGGTCAACGCCAAGTATCGACGTTATATACCGCAATGAATCAATATCATGTGGTCATGGAAGTGGCGCCCAAATACTGGCAATTTCCTGATACGCTGAAATCCATTTATGTTTTCACACCCACCGGCAAGCCAGTGCCATTATCTGCATTTGCACATTTTGCACCATCCTCCACCTTACTGTCAGTCAATCATCAAGGCAATGCACCTGCTGCGACCTTATCCTTTAATTTATTACCGAATGTGGCACTCGGCGATGCTGTGAATTTAGTGAATGAAACCGTTGCAACGATGCGCATACCAAGTAGCATCCATGGTGCGTTTAAAGGAACAGCACAAGCGTTTCAAAGTTCTCTTGCCAGTGAACCCTACCTGATTCTCGCTGCATTACTTGCAGTTTACATTGTCCTTGGGATTTTATATGAAAGTTTGATTCACCCCATCACCATTTTATCGACGCTCCCATCCGCTGGTGTAGGTGCATTATGTGCATTGCTCTTGAGTCAAACGGAACTCAGTATTATTGCATTGATTGGAATTATTTTACTAATTGGCATTGTCAAAAAGAATGCGATCATGATGATTGATTTTGCCTTGCATGCAAAACGTACGGAAAATAAAGCGCCAAGTGATGCGATTTATGAAGCAGCTGTTCTGCGCTTTCGTCCCATCATGATGACCACCATGGCCGCCATTTTTGGTGCCTTACCACTTATTGTGGGCTTTGGTTTGGGATCAGAACTAAGGCGTCCTTTAGGCATTGCCATTGTCGGTGGTTTAATTGTCAGCCAACTTTTAACCTTGTATACGACACCGGTGATTTATCTATCCATGGAAACGCTGCGCGATAAATGCGTGCAAGGGTATGCACAATTTCGCATAAGGATAAGCAAAATACTGAATGAGGGAACCGCGTGATGCTGCAAATTAAAATAACTTGTCTCATTTTGTTCGTTGTGATGCAACTCACATCATGTGCCGTTGGGCCTGATTATAAACGTCCAAAAGTTCAGGTGCCGCCTACTTACAAAGAATTACGTCATAATCATGTGGTATGGAAAACGCTTAATCCTTCTGCTGCATTAGACCGCGGTCAATGGTGGCATCTCTATCATGATGCAGAATTAAATCGACTCGAAACACATCTCACAAAGTATAATTACAATATTGCATCTGCCTATGCAAATTACAGACAAGCTTGTGCTTTAGTTGATGCAGCACGCGCCAGTTTCTTCCCAACATTAAGTTTTGCTGCGGCGTTAACACGGCAAAAATCAAGCAGCGGTTCGATTTCTGCATCAACAGGTATCGCATCAACCAGTACAACAACTGCAACATCGCAAATTTTTTCAACACACTCATTGATCATGAGTGCTGCATGGGCGCCTGATATATGGGGTGCAGTGCGCCGTAACGTTGAAGCTAATTTGGCAAATGCACAAGCCAATAAAGCCCTTTATGCCAATACACGTTTATCGATGCAAGGATCGCTTGCACAATTTTACTTTGAGTTACGCACGCTGGATGCGATTCAACAATTGCTGAATGAAACGGTTGCTAACGATAAAAAAGCATTGCGCTTAACCAAAAATCAATATCGAGCCGGTGTTGCATCACGTGCCGATGTGATTACGGCCCAAACACAACTGGATACCGTAACAGCCCAAGCAATTAATAACCAGGTCAATCGTGCGACGTATGAACATGCGATTGCCGTATTAATTGGCATTCCTCCTGTAGAATTTTCTTTAAAAGCCAAAGCAAATGCATTAAAAGCGCCACCTAAGCTGCCCGTCTCTTTACCATCGACTTTATTAGAACGTCGCCCAGATGTTGCTGCTGCAGAACAAATGGTTGTGCAAGCTAATGCACAAATTGGCGTTGCAGTCGCTGCATACTTTCCTGTGGTCAATTTAGTGGGTAATGTGAATGCAAGCGGAAAAGGGGGACTTGCGCAGCTATTCAATATTCCAACGCTTGCTTGGAGTTATGGCGTGCAAGTGACCGATGTCGTATTTGATGGCGGTTTGCGTGCAGCGAATATCAAGGCAGCGCAAGCAGGTTATGATTCAAAAGTGGCAACGTATCGGCAAACCGTACTCACCGCGTTTCAAAATGTTGAAGATAATTTATCGTCACTGCGAATTTTAAAAAAACAATCGATCGTAGAAAAACGTGCTGCTCGCCATGCAAAAGAAGCGCTGCAATTAACCATCAATCAATATAAGGCCGGTACCGTGCCTTACTCCAGTGTCATAACAGCACAAAATAATTGGTATACGACGCAAAATAATGTGATCACAGTAGAAGGTTTGCGTTTATCAGCAAGCGTTGGTTTGATCATGGCGCTCGGTGGGGGTTGGGAAGGCCTTCCACCTTTGACGGATGCGTTATCGTGTCAGGGTGTGAAAGAATGTGGGCGCGAATAATTTACTGAAAGTGTGCAGTATCATCACTGAGGCAGCGCGTGATAATGGTTATCTGTTTTAATGCCTGGATAAAGGGCTATAATTTTATCTAGCCTGTAAAGTGTATTGAAGATCGTGATTTCATTCGCCATAAGAGACGAATATTCATCTGCATGGTCTCCGAGTGCGTTATATTGGTTGTTGATTATTTTTTTGTAATTATTAATTTTATTGTGAATTTGATCTCGCAATAACTTCTGCTCAGTAGCAGTAATCATATCACCATGCTGCATGTGTTTTAAAGTTTTCAATATTGATTCTTGCCTTGTTATTTGTTCAAATACATCTAGTTTTAAAGAAACATTGTAAAAGTGCCATCGCTGTCTTTCAGGCCATCGAGCGTGATCAGGGTAAGGCTCGCTAGTACTCAAACGTTCATGATTTTGATCCATTTCTTTTTGCCACTCATCGATAATAATTTGGATCAAATTCTTAATGGGTTGATGTGATGATTGAAAAAATTCTTTAGTGAATAAGCGATTATACATGTCATAAACCTTATGCAGTATTTTAAGAAAATGATATACAAAAATCAAAACCATAAGTATCTTCTCGATGCTATTTTGCGTTATCCATCATCTTGAGTTCGGATAATATCTCAGGCCAAAGTGAACTGTCAAAATATTTTTTCGCATATTCTTTCTCGATCACATTTTTTGAAATCACGTACGCAGTGCTGTGTTTGATGACTTGAGGAACAAAGTTTTCTTTGTCTTGCTGGTTTAATCCATTAAACCAAGCCAAAAATTTGGGTTCCTTAAACTGTTTTTCGATCAACATTGTCACTCGATTTTCTTTTTCCTGCTTCATTTGCTCCTCAACAGAAACATAGCCATTCTCTCGCCATGGGATGCCCTGACACAGATTTTTCACCAAAATAGCGGCGGGTGATTTCATATTCTTATAACGTTCAGGATTATGTATCAGCCCATAAGAAAATTGATGAATAGAGTCTTGCACGATATCGGGCGTGATGGATTCCGGGCATTTATTAAAAATATTACGTATCTCAACGTGTCCAAAGTGAATGCCACTTAACGGTGAAACATCAAGCTGTCTCCATTCAAGGGGTAACGTAGTAGTAGTAGTAGTATTTATATTACTACTACTACTACTAGAGAGCGTTGTCTCTAATTCTGTCTCCACTTGCGTCTCTAATTTGTCTCTAAAATAATGTTGATTGAGGACTGCGGGACGATAATTTTCTGAGTACAAAATTTCATTATAAACTTGATCCGTTAATTCGTATTGTGTCCAGCCACTCCTTCCAAGTTTATAGACAGTGCGTTTAACAATCTCTTTATTTTCTAACCGTTGAATGCTCTTTTTAATACTGGAAATTGTGCTGCCACAGCTGTTTTTTATGTATTCCATCGTTAATGGTTGTGTGCGTTTAGATCGATTGAGTTTACATTCCTCATAAAGAAATAATACTATTTTTCTTTGTATGCCAACTAGGGATGAAAAGGGGGTTAATAGGGTACTGACATCATCGACACGGGCCAGATCTGCAACATTGTTTTGAGCCTTTTTTGTCTCTAATTTGTCTCTATTAGTGTCTCCACTTGTGTCTCTAATTTCGTCTCCATATTCTGTTTCAATTCGTTGACAAGCCTTTGTATTGTCTTCAATTTGTCTCTTATTTGTCTCTACTAAACTAACCAATTCCGATTGCTTTGTCTCTAATTTGTCTCTAATTTGTCTTTGATTATTTTGATCAATTATTGGAGGCTCATCAAAACTATAAGGTCTTTCTTCAATAGCAATACTCGGAGGTTTTCTCTGGGTAGTAATCTTTTGACTTTTCGCTTTCGTTTTTTGAAGGATCGAACTTAAATCCATATCGTCTTCATCCTGACTTATGCGTTAGTTGTCTTGGTGTTTTCTTCCTTCCAAGCATTCAATCCAAGTATTTCTCTAGTGAATTGATCGATATCTTCTCGGATCGTGGACTTTTTTGGTAAATCAAAAATTGATTTCGAATCAAAAATAGCATTTTTGAGGGCGGTATCTGTTCTGATGACGACGGGAAGAATGTTATGGATTCTGCTTTCATCTTTCGCCAGTTCATGCATATAAAAAGCGCCAAGTCGCTCGCGCGCATCGTATCGGTTCCATAAAATTTGAAAATCAAAGCTTAGCTTAAAATCTTTTTTGATTTTGGTTAATTCTGCCAGGGTAAATTCCAAACCATCCATCGCATAAGGATCTGGATTGATCGGAATAACAATTAGATCAGATGCACAAGTTGCAGCAGTGTTGATTTTGTTGATCGCTGGCGGGCAATCTATAATGACCAGATCATAGTGATTCCTAATAGGCGATAAGCAGTCTTTCATCATATCTTTTAAGTTCAGGGCATTTTGCGTTAATTCGACATCTAGCCTTGAGTTATTAAGATTTGAGGGGATGATATGAAGATTTTCGGTCACTTTTTTTACAGCATCTTCAACTTTGTTACGGTCTCTAATGATGTCTAACCATACCGTGCTGTTTCTTGCTTCAATATCTAATGATTTAGTTAAGTTGCCTTGCTGATCAAGATCAATTGCCAACACTTTCGTACCATAATGACTGGCTCTAATAGCCAATGAGAAAGATAATGATGTTTTTCCAACCCCACCTTTGACAATTTGAAACGAGACATTTTTTTTAGGGTATTGGAATCCACGTTCTTCAAGAAGCTGTCTTACGCTTAATGGTGGAATCAGCTTTCGTTTTGAGTTTGTTTGTATGGCTTGAATATTATGGCTCTTTAATATTCGATACACACCTTGAACAGTCATACCTCCTAAGCACTCACCAATTTCATTCGGTGTTAACGCGTGTCTTTCTGTTTCCATTTCTAATCCTTAGTTTCAATTAAATGTATAATATGCATTATTATTGAAACATGACGTTATGTCAATACACTCGTGTAGAGTCAATATTTATCATTCGTTATGATTTCTATATCTAATCATCTAACTTTATTTTTTAATGCTCGTTGCACATTCATTATAATTAGTACGATTTACTATGCGTAGATCATCCACATTTTGCTGTTATGAACTCTTGGCGTGTTATTGACAACTAACTAGAGACAAATCAGAGACAAAACAGAGTCAAAATGAAGACAACGTTTTTGATTGGTTATTAATGAGTAAGTTTCTACTAAATTAAATAGAAGACAAATTGGAGACATCTCGACTCAATATACATATAAAATTCACGTTTCAAGAATCAGAGACAAAATGAAGACACACGGTAAAATTGAATATATTTTAGACATTATGACAGAATAATCAGAGACAAATTGGATACATTATAGAGACAAAATAAAGCCAAATTAGAGACAATGGTACTTCATTCAATTGTATTTAGAGACAAATTGGAGACAATATGGAGACACAGGTTAGTTTCTAATATAGTAATCAGCACGCAATCTAATGAGTATCAAAAATGGCCAACGTCCAGTAGGTTTGTGCGTCGGGTACGTTCCATGTGGAACATAACTGCAGCGGAATAATCCAAGCTTAGTTATTTTCTATGAGGGTGTTTGCTGGACTTCGATCATTTTTGAAACTTTTTGGATATGGATTAATTTATCCTCATTAAGTAGCGATGATTCATTTTTTTTCGGGCTGAGTTGTTGTCGGTACCTAAAATGTGGTACGCTGTAAAAATATATGGAATTACCTGTTGCAAGGAGTCAGCGAGTGAATTGTAACATTACCTATAGACTACTTATTCTTGTTCTACTTCTGATCTCTTTTCCGATTACGCGCTCTTTTGCTGAATCTGATGCCTCATTAGGTACAACGCGTGTTTTTCAAAACCACGTAGTGCCTATGCAACTCTTGTTGCGACAAAATGAAACAGCTCTTCCCTACAAGAATGAAATCGGCATATCACAAGAAGAAGACTGGATTAGTGACTTAAAAGAATACTGGTCATTTTCTTCGCTTTATTATTACAGGCATACCTGTCGCGGTATTTTTGGTGCCCGTTTTAATTACGCTAATAAATATTTTATAGGCGGTGAGCAATATGTACTTGAGGCTTATCCATATTTAACCAAAGACATCTATTTAGCGGCGACGTTTGGCTTGTCTAATACCTCACAACAAGTTTTTCCTAAATATCAATATCTCATCGAACCTTATTTCAATTTAGGCAATGGTTTTGAAGCCTCCGCTGGTCAACGCTTTATTCGTTCGTTTAATGTCAATATTTATACTTATACTGCATCGATAGGAAAAACCATTGGTAGTTATTTTATTTGGTTCAGGCCATATCATTATACGCCGCAATCAGTAGATTTTTTCGAAGCGGGTATCAAACGGTTTTTTGGCGATTCGACTGATACCTATATCTTACTTAAAGCAGGAATAGGTAAAACTCCTGATATTGGCGATGTGCCACCTTTAAATCAAATCACAATCATCAGCACGAATTCTGTTACGATTGATGGACAATTTCCTATTGCTAAAGGTATTTTCTTGAATGTCGGTGCAGGGTATGCGCGACAAGTTTACCCTTCAGGTCACGTCAGAGAAGATACGAATGGTTCTGTGAATGTCATTTGGCGATTTTAATCGATTGGCTAATAGGTGGTAGAAGCATATGCAAAGTGGATTAGGACGAGACGTAATTGAAATGACCGTGATGGTCGAGTTTGCATTAATCATTTTTATGATTCTTTCAACCTATTTTGCAAAACTATCGGTGATGATCGTTAGAAAAAGGCGAGAGAAATTAATTGCTACCATAGAAAAACATTTGACAGAGTTGATAAATTCTCGTTCATCACTTGATCTGAAAACATTTAAACGTCGTTGGAAAAAAATTCAATTTTTATTTCCCATTTTACTTAAGTTTGACAAGCAATACGGCACTAATGCTGCATGGCTTAATATCAGAAACGATTTTTTACATGGCCTTTTAGTGCCATTGGCACGACGTAGAGCGCGTAGTAGAAGATGGTTATTGCGTTTTTATGCGAGTGAAACATTTGCTCTCGTTTATGATAAACAAGATGAACCATTTTTATTACGTTTACTAAAAGACAGAATTCCTCTCGTATACTTGCATACTATTAAAACTGCTATTAAAAGTAATTCAGAAGCTGCGATTAATGCAGTCATCACACGCATGTCAAAAATGAGTTGGATAACTCAAACGATGTATTTAAAACCGTTTGAAGAGGCATCCCCTCAAGTACGTTCTTACATCGAGACTCGATTAAAATCAGCAAAAGAAAGCGCTATACGAGCTGAGTGTTATAAAATTTTAAGAAAATTTTCACCTGGCGCTGTCAGTTGGGATGTGAGCGCTGACTTGGATGCAGCTGATTTTGAGTTACGAATAGCCGCGTTAAAATTCATGTTGCATACTGATGAGAAAGCAAGCTTACCCATTTTAGTCAACAAACTTAAAGATAATCGCTGGGAAATTAGATTAGTTGCCATTCATCGCCTCAGTATGCTAAAGGCTGAATCAGCGCTGGCAGATATTGCCAATTGTTTGAATGATGCGGATTGGCGAGTGAAAATGGGTGCTGCTGAAGCGTTAAAATCATTTGGCGATAAAGGCTCTGCTCTTTTGAAAGAACGCGCGCCGGATTTGGCTAATATTGCATTTAGTGCTAAAGAACATTTACCCGGCACATTGTGGTAAATCATGTCAGCAGAAAGTGCTGAAGAAGGAGAAACTATGCTCGTTGATTTATTAAAAAGTTTAAACTGGTTTATCCTCTGCTACCTTATTGTTATAAGCTTTGGCTATATTATATTACTGATTGCATCAGTGCGTGATGTTTTCTTGCGTTTTCAAGAAATCAGATTGGGCGATGTCTTATCAATGATGAAATCTGAAATGATGCCTTCTGTGACCGTATTAATTGCCGCATATAATGAAGAAAAAAACGTTACAGAATCTGTGTATAGCGCATTAAAAAGCACATACACCAATACCTTCGTCACAGTGATTAATGATGGATCAACTGACAATACCCTAAAAGTCTTAATGGATACTTTTGCGTTAGAACAACAACCCATGACAATTCCACAATTGATTAAGGATACGGGTAAATTAAAGACATATTACGTATCAAAAACGTATCCTAATTTGGTGGTCATTGATAAAGAGCACGTTGATAAAAGTGACAGTTTAAATGTAGGGGTCAATGCTTGTCGAACGCCTTTATTCATGACGGTAGATGCCGATACACTCTTAGAACCCGATGCTGTCAGTGAAGTGGTCTTTTACATGCTGACCAAACCGCATGCAGTTGCAGTTGGGGGAGCTGCCTATATCATCAATAGTTGCAAATACAAAGATGGTGTCATGCTTGAAACCAAAATGCCTTATAAACTTATTCCCGCGTTACAAGCTTGTGAATACTTGCGTTCATTTGTGATTAATCGTGCTGGGTGGAATTACCTTGGCGGCTCTTTAAGTTTCTCTGGCGCATTCACCTTGTTCGAACATAAGGCGGTTGTTGATATCGGTGGATTTGATGTTGGTAACCCTGCTAATGATTTTGAAATCATCACTCATTTACATGCCTATAAACTTAAAACTGATGCGCCTTATCAAATTGGGTTCACGCCTGCTGCAACGGCTTGGACTGATGTGCCTGCAACGTTAAAAGAATATTGGCATCAGCGTACCAATTGGCAAAAAGGCACATTGAGAAGTTTATTACTACATAAGCAAATGTTTTTCAACCCACGTTATCGACTCGTTGGATTATTCGGCTATCCATTTTTCTTGTTGGCTGAAACATTCGGTGCATTAGTAGAATGCACCGCTTATTTGACTGTCATTCTTTCATGGGCTTTAGGTATTATTCACTGGTATACCGCTGTCTTATTTTTTATTGTCTGTTGGTTGTTTGTGACATCACTCACCATGGCAACAGGATTTATCAGCTTTTTAACCTATGATAAATATCATCGGTTACGTGATTTGCCTTGGTTATTATTTGTCGTTACTTTAGAAAGTTTTGGATTTCGCCAATTTCACATGATTTGTCGCGTTCTTGCAACATTCCGATATTTTATTTTTGGCGATGGGAAGAAAAAGAAGTAAAATAGATATTCCAACTGCTACTGTGAACATTCCTTTGCTAAATTTTCATCGGCAAAATCACAAATTCTTTACCCAATAAATGCAATTGACGTTGCAAAGTAGTGGGTGTTTCATTGTGCAATGCACGCGTCATGAAATTATCTTTCTCAAAAATTAATTTGCTTGAGAAGAAAATACAGTTGAAGTATTTTTTACTGACTTTCTGGGCAAGTGTTGTTAATTCCTCAACGGTATCTGTCCCAAAAGCGGCATAAGCTTCCGCCGCTAATCCATATTGTTGGCAATATTGTACGAAATAATTGAGGTTGTCATTGACTTCATCTTGCATGTGTTTCAATTCTTCTTGTCCAGTAAAACTTTCCACATCGACAATGCCCGCACTTAAGAAAACAAAATTTTTGAAATGTTGTGGGAACATGCGGATCACATTTAACAAAGTATGCATAGCAACGCCTGGGTGTTTACCGACTAAAATGATAGCGGTTGGTTGCTGTGAATCAACCGGAACAGGGTGCAAGGCATGTTCGATCGGTTGCTTGAGTTGTTGGTCAATTTGCAACAATTTTTTATTGATGCGTGTATAGTGGCCTTTAATGAGTAAACAAATTAAAACGACTGTACAGGTAATTAATACCGTTAACCATCCGCCTGATTGAAATTTTGATACTAATGTAATACAAAGAATACTAATTGAAATAATAAAACCAGTGATTGATAGCATAAAACGCCTACGCCAGTTTTTTGCCCCAGATCGACGTTGTTTTATCCAATAAACAGACAATCCAAATAAAGAGAGTGAGAAGGTAATGAATACATTAATACTATATAATACCACCAGTAATGCGACTTTGCCTTGGCACCATAATAAAATTCCAAGACCTAAAATACCAAATAAGATCACACCATTTTGAATCACTAAACGTGTTGATAAGTGCCGAAAGCGGTTGGGCATCCAACCATCAATGGCCATATTGGCAAGGACGCTTGGGCCTGCTAAAAAGCCTGAATTTGCTGCCACGAACAATAAACCCGCTTCTAAACCCAAGACCAAAATCAACATATTTTGCCCAAATTCAGAAGGCCCTAATATTTGACCAAATACAACAGCATTCAGTGTTTGTCCTGGCACATGTTCTGGTTGCCATAATAAGTACAGCAAAATAATGCCAGCTGCCGTGAAGCTTAAGGAAACCGCCATATAAAACATGGTCCATTTACCCGTTGCAATCCGTGGTTCTCTAAGTCGATTGACATTATTTGACACTGCTTCTAATCCAGTATATGTACCACTGCCCAATGAATAGGCATGCAAAATCAGGGCAACAATTGGTATCCAGCCAATAGCAGTCATGGAATCATGCGTTTCTTTGAGCGTGTTTGGAATGATAAAGGCAAGCCCTGTACGATGGGCAGCAATGCCATAAATAATTAAAATAACATGCGTGATGAAAAATCCGAGAAAAATCGGCATGAGTATCTTAATGGATTCTTTCATGCCGCGCATATTCAGCAATAATAATAAAATGATCATGCACACTTCAGCAGGCAGTTTATAGGGGACATAGTCTTTTGGAAGAAAACTAAAAATCGCATCCATACCACTTGCAATTGAAATTGCAATGGTTAACGCATAATCGACAATGAGGGCGGCTCCTGAAATTAAGCCGAAATAAGATCCCAATAAGTGTGATGCGACTTTATAACCGCCACCGCCACTTGGGAATAGTTCGATGACTTGGTTATATCCAAGTGAAATCACAAAGACAGTGATTGCAGTTGCAATGGCAATATATAAGGCAAAATCAGTGTGTGTGCCGAGTGCCAAATAAGCTTCTTCAGGCCCATAACAGGATGATGACAAACCATCTGCGCCTAAACCCACCCAGGCAAGAAAGGCAATGAGATAAATGTGTTTTAAATTTTGTTGGTTGAATGGATTAACGGGCTCGCCAAACAAGAAGTGCTTAATACGCCGCATGATTGGCATGATGCTATCCTACTGGTTAACGAACATGGGTGATCTTTTGTAAACGTGCGATACGGTCTTCAAGTGGTGGGTGTGTCGCAAACAGGGCTAAACTGTCACGATGTGAGATTTTAAATGCAGCGAAGTTAGGTGCTCGATCATCTTGCAATTCAATGCCGCGTTGCAATTTGACCAACGCGTTAATCATTTTATCTCGTCCTGCATATTGAGCGCCGCCTGCATCTGCTCGATATTCACGCCAGCGAGAAAAAGCAGCCACTAAAATACTGCCTAATAGCGTAAAGAGAATGTCAAAAAGAATGGTTAAACCAAAATAGACGGCATTTGACATACCTTCACTTTTTTCATCACCGCGTGATAAGGCAATTGAGATGGCATAAGCTACGATCCGCGATAAAAACATGGCGAATGCATTGATGATACCTTGGATCAATGTCATGGTGACCATATCGCCATTTGCGACATGCGCAATTTCGTGTGCCAAAACGCCCTCAATTTCATCGCGATTCATGGTGTTTAATAAACCGGATGATACGGCAACCAAGGCATGACGTTGTGATGGGCCTGTTGCAAATGCATTTAATTCAGGCGAGTTATAAATACCTACTTCAGGCATGGCCGAAAGTCCTGCACGACGCGCTAAACCATATACCATGTCGATTAAAAATCGTTCTTCACGTGTTGCACGTTGCGGGTCAATGACGACAACACCCATGGCCATCTTGGCCATGAATTTGGAGAGTAACAGGGAAATAAACGCACCACCCATGCCCCAAATTAAACAGAAGATCAATAAAGTTTGATAATTGATGCCATGTTTAGTGAGGTAGGGTTGAATCTTAAGAACACTGAGTAGGATTGAGATGGTTGCAATCACTAATAAGTTAGTTAATAAGAACAATATGATACGTTTTAGCATAATAATATAACCCGTGTATCTATTAGTTAATGTCTAATAAAATACCTTATTTGGACTGCATTCGTAAAGCACCATCCAAACGGATGACTTCCCCATTGAGCATCGGGTTTTGAATAATTTGCTCAACTAGCATGGCGTATTCGTCAGGTAGTGCAAGCCGTTTTGGAAAGGGGACCGTAGCTTCCAGTGATGCTCTTGCTTCAGGAGAAATTTTTTGAAACATCGGGGTATCCACTAACCCTGGCGCAATGGTCATAACGCGTACACCAAATTGGGCGAGTTCCCGTGCAGCTGGCAGTGTCATGCTGACAATGGCACCTTTTGATGCGCTATAGGCGGTTTGACCGATTTGACCTTCATATGCTGCAACGGATGCGGTATTAATCAAGACACCTCGCTCACCCGTCTCATTCAATGGGTCTAGTTTGATCATTTTTTGTGTGACAAGGCGCATGACATTGAACGTGCCGACCACGTTCACATCAAGGACTCGGCGAAATTCATTAAGCGGCATCGGGCCCTCTTTACCGAGCATACGTTTACCGTGTACAATTCCTGCGCAATTTACCGCAATACGTGGCACACCAAACGTTTCTTCCACGATATTAAGTGCAGATTGTATGTCTGCTTCATTAGTCACATCGCAAGCAATGGCGATGCCATGGGTTTCTTTGGCAATTTGTTCAGCAATCTCTAAATTGATATCGAGAAGGGCGACTTTGACACCTTGCTTTGCTAGACGTTTTGCAGTGGCAGCGCCCATACCGGATGCAGCGCCAGTGATAATGGCAATCAGTTGATTAAATTCCATGGTGATATCCTACGAAAAAGTTGGTGAAATTATACTGTAGGATTGGCTTGATTAGAATGAAAAAAGGAAGGTTAGCCGTGTTTTGTACCCGAGGCATGCCCCGCATGAGAGGCGCCCAATTGGTCTAAGGCTTGTCGAATTTCATCTAAGATGTATTTTTCATTATCGGAAGGCAGCATGTTTTCTTCCTCAGCCACAAGACGTTCGCGCTCATCATCTTCCCAGTGCTCAAGGATGCTGATTTTATCTTCTTTCGATATCGACTGGTCAGCCATGAGTTGTTTGGGTGACTGATAAATGCTTGCTGGATTAAATTTTGCTTTTTCAACGTCCGTCATAAGCCAATCTCGCATGCAGTCCTGATATTTATATTATACCATTATTTATGTAAAGGGTTCTGCTCAATTAACATGTTGATTTTTAAGGTTTCGCATCTTACTGGTGTGAGATGCGAAACAGTTTCAGTTACTTTCCGCGGTTTTTCTTACGGTATTTCTTCGGTCCATGCGGACCTCTTCCTCTTGGCATGGTTTCTTCCTCATTATCAGGTCATACAAAGTCGTATAACATAGCACAGTTGGTTTGGCATGATAAGATCTAATCTTGATTAATTTCACCACTTCGCGAATAATATAGCCTAAATAATTCATTATATTATTACAACCTATTGAAAATTATAAAATTTATAGAAGGTCGCTATGTCATCTACCCACCTTGCAAACCATCAAGATTTTACTAAAACATCGTCAATTGTATATCTTGGCTGGATGACGGTGGCTTTGTTTTATTTTTATCAATATATTTTGCGCGTTGCCCCTGGCGTCTTAGTGACTGATTTACGCCAAGCCTTTCATTTAACCGCAGAACAATTTTCCACATTAGGATCGTTTTATTTATACGCTTATGCACTTTGTCAAATTCCACTTGGGATCATCGTTGATTATGTTGGTGTGCGCAAAGCGGTACTGTTCTCCATTACCTGTTGTTTATTGGGAACCTTCTTAATGGCTTATGCGACAAGTTTAGGTGTGCTGCAACTCAGTCGGATATTAGTGGGTCTTGGTTTTGGCTGTGCATTTATGTGCGCACTTAAGATCGTGGTGGATTATTTGCCTACTGGCCAGCGAGGATTATTAATGGGTGCCACATTGACACTTGGGACATTAGGCGCATTAGTGGCTGGTAAACCCCTTGCCATGTTATCTGATACCGTTGGGTTTCGCCTGGCTTTGACTTACACAACAGTCATTGGTTGCGGTATTTTACTGGTTGCTTATTATTTTTTGCCAAATCCGCAACCGGCTACCTTATTTGTGGTACGTGAAAATAGGTTAAAAAATATTGCAAAACGCATTGTGAGTGTGCTTCAACTCAAATCTGTGATGTTGTATGCGTTCTTGGCAGTTGGTGTGTATACGCCACTTTCTGTGTTGGCTGATTTATGGGGTGTTGCATTTTTAATGCAAAAATATGAGTTATCGCGTGTGGATGCAGCGGCAACGAGCATGATGATGTATGTGGGTCTTGGCGTTGGTTGTTTGTTCTTGCCTTGGTTAAGTGAAAAATATCATTTATTAAATCGCAGTATTAAGTACTGCACGTTTGGTGTGGTATGCATTTTTGCGTTATTGCTTTATGGCCCAGTATTATCGATCACTTCTTTACAGTGCCTTTTGGTGTTATTAGGTGTGTGTTGTGGCGTTGAAATGCTGTGTTTTACCGGTGCAAGTCACTTCACACTGAAAAACAATGTCGGCACGACACTTGGTATCGTGAACACATTGAATATGTTAGGTGGTGGTTTACTGCAACAACTGATTGGTACCGTCTTAGATAAAACATGGGCGGGACAATTGGATGAAACAGGCATTCGACTTTATATGACATATGATTATACTGTTGCGCTCTCTGTGTTATTTGCTGTCGTTAGTGTGTGCTTGCTCATGTGTTTTTACTTGCCTCGCGATGATGGGAAGAAATCTCCCACGAACAATTGAGTAACCGAAAATTGCAATGATTGCTGTCACAAGAAAATACGGTATACTTTCTCGCTTGCTTTGCTTGAATAAGGAATCAAACTATGGATTCAACAACACTCCATCATTATATTGATGGTAAAAGAGTGAAGGGCGTGAATGCGCCAACATACCCTATTTATAATCCCACAACAGGATCTGTGATCAAACAATTATCATTTGCCCATGATACTGAAATTAATAGTGCTATCATTGCTGCAAAAAAAGCATTTAGTACTTGGTCAATGACACCCGCCATTCGTCGTGCGCGCGTTCTTTTTAAATATAAAACCTTGCTTGAAGCACATCTTGATGACATCGCAAAATTAGTGACTTTGGAACATGGTAAAACCCTTGCTGATGCCAAAGGGTCCATTCAGCGTGGCATTGAAGCGGTAGAAGTGGCTTCAGGTATCACACAGTTGCAACAAGGTACCTTTTCAGAAGATGTGGCAACAGGAGTGGATTGCTATACCATGCGTCAAGCCATTGGGGTGTGTGTCGGTATTACGCCATTTAATTTTCCTGCCATGATTCCGCTTTGGATGTTTTCAATGGCTATCGCTTGTGGCAATACCTTTATTTTAAAGCCATCTGAAAAAGACCCTTCAGCTTCCTTATTATTAGCAGAGTTATTGGCTGAAGCGGGCGCACCTCCTGGTGTATTGAATGTGATTCATGGCGATAAAACCGTAGTCGATTCACTGTTGACTCATCCTGATATTGCTGCTGTCAGCTTTGTTGGTTCAACACCTATTGCACATTATGTGCATCAAACCGGCATACAACATGGTAAACGTGTGCAAGCCTTTGGCGGTGCAAAAAACCATTGTATTGTCATGCCGGATGCTGATCTTGAACAAGCAGCAGAGGCCATTGTGGGGGCTGCGTATGGCTCAGCAGGCGAACGTTGTATGGCGATATCGGTAGCGGTTTGTATTGGCGATCAATTGGCTGATGATTTAATTCAACGCATGCTACCTAAAATACAAACCTTACGAATTGGCAATGGCATGGACGCTAATATTGATATTGGCCCATTGATTACGAAAGAACATCGAGAACGCATTATCGAGTATATTGAAATTGGCAAACAAGAAGGTGCGGAATTAGTGGTAGACGGTCGTCATTTAAGTGTCAAAGGCCATGAATCCGGTTTTTTTCTTGGCGGATCGTTATTTGATAAAGTCACGCGCGATATGCGTATTTATCAAGAAGAAATTTTTGGTCCAGTATTATGCGTGCTGCGTGCACCTGATTTTGATACCGCTTTAGAATGGATCAATCAAAATCCATTTGGTAATGGCACGGCAATATTCACGAACGATGGGTGGACAGCAAGACAGTTTGCCTCCAAAGTGCAAGTGGGCATGGTTGGCATTAATATTCCTATTCCTGTTCCGGTTCCTTTTCATACGTTTGGTGGTTGGAAGCAATCTATTTTTGCCGATGTGCATATGCATGGCACAGAAAGTGTGCGTTTTTATACGAAACCAAAAACGGTCACCTCAAGATGGTTGAATGGTCATCGATTGACAGCGGAATTCACAATTAGGGCTCAGGATAAATAAACATGACTAGCATTGGTTTTATCGGACTTGGGCACATGGGTGCGCCCATGGCCCATAATTTAGTAAAAAAAGGGCAAAACGTTTTTGTATTTGATCTTAACCAGAAAGCAATTGATCACTTGGTGCAAGAAGGTGCCAAGGCAGTGTCATCCTTAAAAGAATTATCTCAATCAGTTGATGTCATCATGACTATGTTACCTACTGGTCGTGATGTGGAAGCGGTTTATGCAGGCACAGATGGTATTTTAAGGCATGCTAAACCCGCTACATTGCTTATTGATTCCTCCACAGTGTCGGTGGATGATGCACGTGCTTTGCATCAATTGGCCAATAAAGCGGGCATGCGCATGATTGATGCGCCGGTTTCAGGTGGGGTTGCTGCTGCAACAGCTGCGACTTTAACATTTATGGTCGGTGGGGATGAGTCTGACTTTGCGTACGCAAAACCCATACTCAGTTTAATGGGGAAAGCGGTCATTCATGCAGGGCCCATTGGTAATGGTCAAGCAGCCAAAGTGTGTAACAATATGATCTTGGGCATTTCTATGATTGCGGTCTCAGAAGCATTTATGTTGGGCAGTAAATTGGGTCTTGATCCAAAAAAGTTATTTGAAATTAGTTCGCAATCATCGGGACAATGTTGGTCAATGACAACTTATTGTCCTGTTTCTGGAATATTGCCTAATGTTCCTGCAAATAATGATTATCAACCGGGTTTTACTGCTGCAATGATGTTAAAAGATTTGCGTATTAGTCAAATGGCTGCACAAAGTGTTGGTGCGGCAACGCCACTCGGGGCAGAAGCCACTGCACTTTATACTTTATTTAATAATCTTGGACACCGTGATTTGGATTTTTCTGCCATTATTAAAATGATCGAAGGCGCTCTTCCGATTTAAGAAAATCTTAAGCAATGTAGGCTATCTTGAAATTTGAATGTATTATCCTACAACAAGGAGCGCAGTATGCCGTATACGGTGCTTAGTGCTAACGATCTATTGGATCGCCTCACTCATGTTATCCAAAAATACACTGACAAACTTGCAGCAGACAACGCCACACCTTGTCTTGATGAAGTATGCCTATTATTAAAGCTTGAAAGCATCGCTGCCAGTTTAAAAACACTGGATCGCAATCAATGTCAATTGACAGACGATGAGTACAAAGAACTTTGTGTGGCAATGTGGGTGTATTTTTTATCCGCTCACTCGCTTAAAAAAGGTTGGAACCATGCAAAACAATTGAATGATGTTTTAGCAACTGAACCTGAAATTCAAGCATTATCTGGGGTAGATCCCTTTCTGAAATTGACTGCATTAAAAACCTTACATCATGTTGTCAAACAACATGGAGAGCAATTTTCTAAAAATTTTACCTATTTATTGAATACCCCCGATCTTTGTAAAGACTTGCTTGATGTCATGTCGTTTCAGTTAAAAGCTGTTACGCCAAAAACACAACTCATGTTAAATGCCATACCCAGTCAGAACGTATTAAAAATGGATATGCGCACAGTGTATCAGAAGTATAAGAAATATCTCGATAAAACAGCTGCAGCAGAATATATTCACAGCAGTCATGATCCATGCCATAAAGCACTTGCCCTTTTGATTTCAGCAATGGGTTATTTACCAGATGATGCAAATGACAAGTACAGTAATAGTGCTTTTCTCACTCGAAGCGAGCGTATTTATTGGGGCATTATTTTATACGCTATGCAGTTTATTTATAATAAATATTATGTCTTAAGTGCTGATCGTGCGAAATTGTATCGCCTTTGTCGAAAATTACTGAATGGCAATGATTTAAAATACTTTGATGAGCAAACACGACTTGCGTGTCTTGCGGCTTTCTTTAATTGGTTTGATGGTAATCATCTTGAAGAATTAGAAGGAATAGTGAATAAAGAAATACTCACTGAACCCACGTACACTGATTATATCTTTTTTCAAATCAAAGATCATGTTGCCGAGATGATCAGAACAATGGGTTATCCAAAACCTGCTGTGACGGGTTCTGCTGTGACGTTAGGTTGTGCAATGATTGGCGGTATTTTAGCCGCAGCACCAGGTTATGGTGTTGGCTATACCATTGGTTTTTTTGCCTCAGAATTACGTAATACTGTCGATACAAAAGTGTTAGTCAGCCAACTGACAGGACGTGCGATTACCGGTATTTTTGGCAGTGGCAGATGCATTGGCTATTTTGTATCAGACATGGTGATTAATGTTGCGTTAGAACGATCATTTGCTAAGATTTTTGAATTATTAGCGATACTGCTAGGTGCAGGAACTGGCGCTTTATTTGGGATTGTGATCCATGATTTATCGTACAAAACGCTGCGTGATTTATGTCATTGCTGTTTGATGTTACAGTCTAAATTGCATCCCAATTTAGCCAGAAACATTGAACCTCATGTTCTTGATTGTTTGTTATCTTTACCGGAAGAAGTTTTTCAACAAGAACAAAAAGATAAATTGCGTGCTATTACGCGCCAAGGCATTTTTCAGGAAAAACGTTTGTCGCAAGAGACCACTGCATCACTCATTGCGACCCCCGCTATTTTATTGGAAACGGATGATGATGAAGGGTTAAGTATATCAGGCACAGATCATCATTTGAATGCCAGCGCTAATCTTACTGTATAAAAGGCATTATTTTTGTAATGCCTTTGCATAAGGACTATTCGATGTGTAATAAATTGTTTGCACAATTATTTTGCCATCACGAATAATAAATGCATCAATGCCATCAGTGACTTTTACACCATCAGCATTAACACTCCAGGCTTCAAATGCATTGTCTTTATTGAAAACAAGATTATCCATTTTATATTTACTGGTTGGGACCAGCTTATTCAGTATGGCGGCCGATTGTCTTACTCCATCAAACCCATGAAAGATACCATAATTTTCAACCATGATGACGTCTTTGCTATAATTTCGTTTTAAGTCGCATTCAATATCACCACGGTAACGTTGATGTAAGTGGTCCATGAATACTTCAGCAGTCGTTCGTTTACTGAGTGCCTTTTCATTTGATATATCGCATTGGTTAGCATGCGTTGTGCGAAATGAGATGATGCTTATTAACAATAATCCAATCATGGTCTTTTTCATCACTGTTTCTCCTACATAAATTAAGCATTAAGGTTACTGGAAAGAACAGTGTAGTATTTCTACCTTGACAATAAGATGACGATAAAATGACAAAATTGTAATAATAGTGGTATCATGAATTAGCTAAAACAGGTAGTGCGATTGAAGCAGTTGTGCCGTGATTTAACTGACTTTTGATGGTTATTTTTCCTTGATGCAACTCAACAATTGATTTGACAATAGACAATCCCAGGCCTAAACCACCTGATCGTGACGATCTTGCATCATCGACTCGATAGAAGCGGTCAAATAGCCGATGAAGATGCTGATCAGCAACACCAGGGCCATGATCAGATATGGTTATTATGATCCAAGCGTTTCGGATTTCAATCATGACATTGATGGTGCTATTTTGATAAGCATATTTTATTGCATTTGATAATAAGTTGCTGATCATGCGTTTAAATAAAATGATATCGACAGATGCATGCGCATTGCCATGACAGAGCAGTTGTATGTTATTTTCGTTAGCTGATTTATAATATTCCCATACTTTTAAAATGACTTCTTGAATATCAATTACTTCAAGTTTGAGTGGCACATGGCCACGTTCAGAACGTGCGATAAATAATAAATTTTCGATTAATTTTGCCAGTTGTTGGTATTCTTGCATGTGTGATGCTAATAGTTTCTGCTCATCATCAGATGATGTGTTGTTAATTAACGCTAACTCAGTGCTCAACATTAAATTGTTAATAGGGTTTTTTAATTCATGGGCGATATCAGATGAAAATTGTGATAATTGTGCGAATGATGTTTGAATACGATCTAACATCATGTTAAATTTAACGCCAAGAGGTTTTAATTCCTTAGGCCATTCATCAAGATCAATGCGTTCATGCAATGAATGAGCAGTGATTCGCTCGATTTTATTCTCAAACGCATGAATGCGACTGAGTCCACTTTTTGCAATTAAAAATCCCAATATAATCGCACTGAATAAACTTAATAATAATGTAATGATGATTTTTTCATAACATTCTGCTGTGATGGATGATGCTGCATTGTCATTTAATTGTTCAGTGACTTTAATAAAGGTCGGATATAAAAACATGCTGATGGCTGTTAGCAGTCCAATGATGGAAGCACAATAAGCTAACATTAATTTAGTCAATAGCGATAATTTTAACAGATTAACGTTCTTCCAAAACATACCCTACCCCGCGTACTGAATGAATGAGTTTTTGCTGGAAATCTTTGTCGATTTTGTCACGCAATCGTTTAATTGCAACATCAATAACATTAGTGTCGCTATCAAAATTAATGTCCCAAACTTGCTCTGCTATAAATGTTCTTGATAATATTTCGCCTTTTCTGTTAACTAATAATACGAGCAGCATGAATTCTTTTGCGCTTAATGTAATAGGAAGATTGTCCCTTGTTACCTTATGCTTTTTAAGGTCTATTATTAAATTCGCAATCGAGATTATTTCGGTATAATTTGGTTGTTTTCTCCTGAGTAATGAGCGAATGCGCGCTAACAACTCAGAAAAAGCAAACGGTTTTGTGAGATAATCATCAGCGCCGAGTTCTAATCCTTGAACTTTATCTTCAATGTTATCTTTTGCTGTCAGGAACAACACAGAAGTTTGAATGCCATCAGCTCGTAGTTTTTTAATGATGGTCCAACCGTTAAGATGGGGTATCATTACATCGAGAATAATGATGTCATACTGATTGGTTGTCGCTAAATGTAAGCCTGTCAATCCGTCGTAAGCCACATCAGGAATAAAATAGTTTTCTTGTAATCCTTTACTCAAATAGTCAGCTGTTGTGACATTATCTTCTATAATTAAAATACGCATGAGCAATAGATTATTGAGTAATTTTTAGGTGCTTCATATTATCATCATTGTGAGTTTAGCGCAAATTAACCATGACTTTATAATATTAAATCAACTAGATAGCTGAAAAATCTTACTGTTGTTGCGATTGTGTTTTATAATAATTATATTACATCGATAATCAGGAGTGGAGTATGCAAGATCAAATTGTACGTAAAATATCATCCCATCACAAGATCGTCATTTTATTAATATTGCTTAATATCATAGCCAAGTCAAAGGCGTTATTATAACAATTAGTGTATTGCAGAAGACAAGTTCCACAAGGGTAAGTAAACGCCGAGTGAGACAATTAAAATGATGACAGAAAAGATTGCGACCAGTATCGGACCGAGTAGTTCTTGTAAACGTTTTAATTCGTAATCAATTTCATTACTGTGGAATGAGGTGATATAACTTAATGCAGGGCCTAATTTACCATTTTGTTCACCGACCACAATCATTTGTACTTCTAGTGGAGAGAAGAGTTTAATTTTGGATATGGCGACAACAAAACTCGTTCCCCTTTCAATTAAATCGCATGCCTCACTAATTTGTGATTTTACGACATCATTCATGACGATTTCTTCGGTATAACGCATGCCATCTAATATGGTCATGCCAGAGTTCAGTACGATTGATAAGGTTTTTGCAAAACGAATCAAGATGATCCGTCTGATGATTTGACCAAATATTGGAATTTTTAATATCAATGAATGATAATGATATTTACCAGCAGGTGTTTTGAGATATCGAAACAGTAAAAAGGCTAATATGAATAAACCGATTAAAAGATAAATGCCATCATTCACCAGAAAATTAGAGCATGCGATAAGCAGTTCTGTTTGCCAAGGTAACTGAGTATTTAATTGACTATATACTTTAGCAAATGTTGGAATCACGAAAAGATTAATACTCAGTATGGTTGCAGTTAATGTTAAGAATAATAATGCTGGATAACGTAACGTTTCTTTAAGCTTTTTCATGCTCATGATTTCAAAATCGAGATATTGATGGATTTGTGAAAATGTGTTTGTTAAGTTACCCATTTTTTCGCCAATGCCTATCATATTCGTCATGAAATTTGTAAAAATGTTAGGATAGGCCGACATTGCTGTTGCGACGTCTTGTCCTTTTTGTAAGTTAGTACAAATACCTGTTAATGCTGCCTTTAAAGCTGTATTTTTTGTGTGTTGGCTTAATAATTCCAGTCCAGTTAAAATGGGAACATGGGCTTCGGATAATAACTGCAACTGATGCATCAGTATGGATACTTCAGCTTTGCTGACTCTAGGTTTAATAAATTGTTTAAAGAGTCCTTCGACAGAATAATCAATGTTACCTCCTTTTATTTTAATATCGATAGGCGTAATGCCTTCAAGTGTGAGTGTTTTATTGAGTTCGTCAATGTTATCAGAAAATCGCTCACCCTCACGTAATTCACCATTCGTATCACGGCCACGAAAGTAATATTCTGGCATACCTTATACCTCACCTGCCATCGCAATGACTTCGTCGATTGACGTTAAGCCATCAATCGCTAATGTCAATCCATTTGTAAGTAACGATTGAAATTCTTTTGACGTTTGTACGAGTTGATTGAACTTGGAAATATTATTTGTGTGCAATGCATTAATTAATTCAGGATTGAGCATGAGAAATTCATAAACTCCGATACGACCTTTATAACCCGTATGATGGCACTTCATACAGCCGGTACCTTTATGAAATTGCGTGCTTTGCCAGTCTATTTTAGCGACAGCATTTAACCACGCTTGTTGTTGAGGCGTTAATTCGACCAATGTTTTACATGATTCACATATTCGCCTGACGAGTCGTTGTGCAAGGACTGCACGCAACACACTTGCTAATAAATAGCCTTCAGCTCCCATGTCAATGAGGCGAGCGATGGTGCTGACCGTATCATTGGTGTGCAGTGTGGCAAGAACTAAGTGACCAGTCATGGCTGCACGAATCGCAATTTCTAATGTGGTGGTATCACGCATTTCACCAATCATGACAATATCAGGGTCTTGTCTTAAAATAGCACGCAGTACAATTGGAAAGGTTAAATTGATTTCCGCATTGACTTGTACTTGATTGATACGTGGTAGACGATATTCAACCGGATCTTCGACCGTAATGATTTTGGTGTCTGCCTGATTGAGTAAACTTAAACTTGCATATAAGGTGGTGGTTTTACCGCTACCAGTAGGACCGACAATCAACACGAGCCCATAACTTGCATGTAAGACATGGAGAAAGTGTTTAAGGAGGTCATCTGGCAAGCCAAGTGTATCCAGTGATAAAAATTGATTACTTTGGTTCAGTAATCGCATTACTAATGATTCACCGTATTGTACGGGAATCGTAGACACACGAACATCAATTTTTTGTTTTTTAATGGTGAGCGAGATTCGGCCATCTTGTGGCAAACGTTTTTCAGCAATATTCAAATTTGCCATTAATTTGATGCGTTGAATCATTGCCTGGCAAATTTTTATATCCTCAATGATTTGTTCATGTAATACGCCATCAATGCGTAAGCGTATGCGCACAGCATGTTCGTCAGGTTCAATGTGAATATCTGAAGCATTTGAATTAAGGGATTGTTCAAAGATAGAACGCAGTAAATTAACGACCGGTAAATCTTTCGAAGTTAATTTTTCATCTTGTATAGAAAATTCAGTATTATCAGACAGTTCATCCGATAAGCTTTCTGCAAAATGCAGTATTTCCTCAGAATGTTGATATTTTTTATCAAATACCTCAAGTAATTCTGATTCTTTAACGAGTGCGACAATGATTTTTGCATTTAATATACGTTCTATTTCATCAATGGCAATTAAATTTTGCGGATCTTCCATGCCCACTAAATAACCTTCTTGCTCATGTCTTAGTACAATGGCCCTAAATTGTCTGGCATGAAATTCAGAAATTAAATTGAATAATTTATCATCAATCTGATAATCTTTCAGTGAAATATATTGGATATGTAACTGATTTGCGAGTGTTTTCAGTAATTGATCTTCTTCAATAAAATCCAGATCAACCAAAATTCTACCAATCTTTTTGTCCGTTTTCTTTTGCTGCTCAAGTGCAGCATCGATTTGTTCTTGTGAAATCAAGTGATTATCAAGCAACATCTGTGCGATATATATTTTTTTGCTACGAATCTTCATGTTTTACTCAATTTAGTTAAACGTTGCTGTAACATTTCATTCATTTCAGAATCATCAGTGTTGAGTGCGATAGCTTCCTTATATATTGCTTCTGCTTCATCATGTGCACCAGATTTCTCAAGCGCTGTTCCTAAACCGTACCACCATTCAACGCGGTCTGGGTTGATGTAGATGAGTTTTTTATATAAGCGAATAGCTGCGTGGTTTCGCCCACTTTCTTGATATAGGAGTGCTTTTAGTTCATAGAAGCCTAGATGATTTTGCATGGCCGGTGAATAACGATCCATTAACTGTAGGGCCATATTAGATTGATCAGTGAGCATGTAAATTCTTGCCTTCAACTCAATGAAAGGGATGTATTCTTCATGTAGCAACAGCCCATCATTAATAACTGTTAAAGCTTTTTCTAATTGAGCATCTTCAATGAGTAATGCAGCATAAGAAGCACGTGCTTTATGGTAATCAGGATGCGCTAAAATAAACTGCTTCAATTTATTTAAATTGGTTTTATGATCATGTTGTTCTAATTCATTCATGAGCACTGAATAATCTTCTTCAGCGATATGTTGTTGTTTACTGATAATAACAGGATTTGTATTGGTGCCATGAATCGTGGGTTGATTGAGCGTCGTATGGTGGTTTGCATCAATTGCAATGACTAATTCTGGATGATTCTTATCCTCATTAAAATGAAGATAGCTGATAATTGATTTTGGTAATAATGTGAGACTAACTAATGAATGATCTTTCATGTTTTTATATTGAATGTTAGAAACGCCAGCATTTATTGCCGAAAATTCAGGCAGCGTTGCAACAAATTCAGTATCCTCAAACACAATATTGATGGTATTTGATAGCACATCAGTTGAAATGTGATAAAGGACGGGATGACTAAATGATAGTATGATTTCTGTGATGTTTTCTTTCGTATTGATGCTGACACCTTTGATTGCAGCCATTTGCACTTTACTTGGATTTGCCAATAATGGCGATTTGTGAAATTGCTCGCCTATCGCCATTGGTTTAATTTCAATGATTGATTGAGCTGTCAATATTGAATATCCTGCCATCAGGATCACGATGGTGATGATCATCACTAAAGCCACTTTACTCGCGTAATGTAATAGTGCTTGATGTTTTTTTTCATTTAACATCGCAACAGGAATAGGAATAATATGATCATGACGTGGTGTTTTATTTTGTACTGACTTCAGCGCATCATTTATTAAACTCATTTTCGATTACCTTATATAAATTAGCGCGAATAAAATGGTAGCAATTAATATTAAGCTGCTTCCAATAATCAAACGATGGTGAGCTGCGAGTGTGAATCCTAATGTATCATGTACGGCAATGGCAACTGCTTTACGATCAATTTGTTCTTGCCCTTTGCCGTATGAAATCAGCAAAGCTTTATGCGATAAAATGTTGACTAAACGCGGCACGCCTTTGCTTGCGCGATATAAAAGGGCCTTTGCGGATTTGGTGAATAAATTGCCTTTAGTGTGTCCTGCGATAATTAAACGGTGCAGTAAGTAATCTTCTAACTCATCTCGTGACAATACGGGTAAATAACATGAAAATACAATGCGTTGTTTTAATTGTCTTAAGTGTTCTTGATTTAACCGTGTATCTAATTCAGGCTGTCCAAAGAGGATGACTTGTAATAACTTACTGTCTTCTGTCTCAAGATTAGTTAATAGTCTAATATTTTCTAAGTTTTCATCACTTAATGATTGTGCTTCATCAACAATTAACACAATGCGCTTATTATCTTGATGAAATGCTATTAATTGATTGTTTATTTTTTCAAGTAGCGCGTGGTTGTCAGATTGTCGATGTTTAATGCCAAGTTCACTTGCAATTGCTTTACGCAATTCCTGCGGCGTTAAGTTGGGATTTGGGATGTAGGCTGAAATCACATTCTCCCCTAAAGAATCGAGTAATTTACGGCACAAAAGCGTTTTACCGGTTCCAACTTCTCCAATGACTTTGACAAACCCTTCACCATTATTGATACAGTATAATAAGGTATTTAATGCATCAGCGTGAGATTTTAATTCGCAAAAAAACTTTGTATTTGGCGTAATTGCAAAAGGTGGTGATTTAAATTGAAAAAATTGTTCATACATCTACAGTATCCTTATAAATTCTTGATCCATTATCACCAAATTCGCGGCGTTCACCTTCATTACCAAAAATACTATTTAATCCGCCTTCATGGAATGGCTTATCTAAATTGCCAAAGCGTTTTCGGCTGCGTTCTAATGCTTCAACGGTATGATGATTAGTTGCAATAATCGGTCGTATTAAAATAATGAGTTCAGATTTTATTGAGGCTTGTTGCGTGCGTCTAAAAAGCGCGCCTAGAAATGGTATCTTACTGAGTCCAGGTGTGCCGACTATTGTTTCTTGCATGTTATTTTGAATGAGACCACCAATTACTACGACTTGGCCGCTTTTCGCGCGAACAATGGTATCGGTCTCGCGAATTTGACTCGCTGCAAGCGGCAATGTCAGTGTATTTGGTGCGCCGTTAGTGGCAGCGCCGATGGTGATGTCTTTTGTTTGTTCAGTGACGAGGCTGACACTTGGATGAATATGTAGAGTCACGATATTATTGCTGCTAATTTCAGGTGTGACATCGAGTGTGATGCCAGAGAAAAATGGCGTTAATGATACGTTTTGCGAAGGCAATGTGGTTGTGCCAACGACGGCATTGGTCGTGGAAACTCCCGTGACATAAAATGCATCATTGCCTACTTTGATGACTGCTTTTTGATTATTGACGGTTGCTACATGTGGGCTTGAGAGTATTTGCACGTTCCCTTGTTCTTGTAATAATTGAATTAAGGCTGAAAAATTACCTTTGATATTAATCGCAAATATTCCCGTCAATTGATTGATAGCGGTATCTGGAAAGGAATTATTACCAAATTGTCCAAGACCGCCTACTCGTGGCAAACCCGTATTTGGATCCAGGTTTCTTAATGGATTTTGAATGATACCCCAATCCACACCTGATTTAAATTCATCATTTAATGTCACTTCTAATATTTTTGCTTCAAGTATCACTTGACGATTGACACTCGCTTGTAATTGATTGATGAAATGTTCCACTTGTTTTAATTCTTTTGGATAAGCATGGACCACGACAATACCTGATTGCGTATTTAATGTGACACGTTTCTCTTTTCCAGCGCCAATAATATTGCGGATGGTTTTGCCTAAATTGCTCCAAAATTGCATTTCAGAACGTGTTTCAATGGTACTGGTAACAGGTACTGGGGTCGGTGGTAAGACTGTACCACCCACTGGTGCTGATGAACCTCCTGATGTCGTAGTAGAAGATGCACCGCCTCCTGTGGTTATGGTGCCCACATTACTGACTTGGCCTGTTGTTACTTGGGTGAGTGAGCGTCCTGTACG
>Ga0207073_1013_pt2 | contig 49828 bp, 48 predicted proteins | sample Alteio_BWMinHeat_65_FD_153575 | JGI IMG/M metagenome (GOLD analysis project Ga0207073, IMG submission 153575) | Enriched cells from forest soil in Barre Woods Harvard Forest LTER site, Petersham, Massachusetts, United States -... | ecosystem: Environmental > Terrestrial > Soil > Temperate forest >...
GAGCCGGTTAATTTAATATGCACTTTTTTTGTGTCATGGAAACGTCTAATGGTGATTTCCCATTGCGGAACATTCTGTATTTCATCCAGAATAAAATAACATGTCTTGTCATGATTTTCTGGATAAAGAGTATAAAATGCATCGATCAGCTCCCCCAATTTTGGTGCTGTTAGCGGCAGCAAACGATCATCTTCGCAATTAAAATAAAGGACCTGTGATAATTGTGCCGGGTTTTTATCTAGAAATTGTTTAATTTCTTGTAACAAGAAATATGTTTTACCCGTACGCCGCATGCCAATGATGACATTTATTTTATTTGGGATACTAGGCAGCATGATTTCTCGTGGAATAGCACCGTCGGTTCGAGAAATTTTTTCTTTGAATTCTTCTAATAGGTCTTGGAGTAGGTTGATCATAAATCTGTCCTTATTTATAAGGATAGTTTATATTAAAAGTGTATGTTTGTAAAGAGACAGATTTTCTGTCACATGATATGGATTGAGAAAAACAAAATCCTTACTACCTTGCGAAAGCTTAAGTGGCTAAAATGGATTTTGTGATAAGATAGCCTGAATATCAGGGAAGGAATAAGCTCAATGTTTAGACAATTATTTACATGTAAGCCAATAGATGGTCACAAACGGGAAGGTGAGTTACATCGTACCCTCACCACATTTGATCTTACTTTAATGGGTATTGGTGCCATTATTGGGGCAGGCGTGTTTGTGTTGACAGGTCTTGTGGCTGCGACAAAAGCAGGCCCGGCTGTGGTCATCTCTTATGCGGTTGCAGGGCTTGCCTCGCTTTTTGCAGCGCTCGCCTATGCCGAGCTTGCCGCATCGATTGGCGGTACAGGGAGTGCTTATTCGTACGCTTACAGTGGCTTTGGCGAGTTAGTGGCTTGGATCATTGGCTGGAATTTGCTATTGGAATACATTGCAGCAGTCTCAACTGTTGCAATTGGTTGGTCCGGTTATGTCATGAGTTTATTGCAATCCCTGGGCATGAGTTTGCCCACTTTTTTGCACGATTCGCCCTTTACTCAAGGAGGGTTTGTTAATTTACCGGCAGTGCTGGTTATCCTCTTTTTAACATGGCTACTCTGTTTGGATGTAAGACAGGGCGCACGCTTTAATTTTGCCATTGTAATCGTAAAGTTATTGACCATTTTCTTTTTTATTAGTGTGGCCGCCTTTAATGTCAAGCCAAGCAATTGGTCACCTTTTTTCCCCTTTGGCTTTGAAGGCGTCATTGATGGGGCGGCGATTGTCTTTTTTGCTTATATTGGCTTTGATGCGCTCTCTACTGCCGTTGAAGAAGCGATTGAACCACAACGTTCAGTGCCTCGTGGTATCTTATTTTCATTATTGCTTTGTACCGCAATTTATATTACTGTAGCTGCGTTATTAACGGGTATTGAGCCTTACACACTATTGAGTTTAGAATCGCCCGTTGCTGATGCTTTGCTCAAATTAGGCTATCGTTTTGCAGGCGGTCTCATCGCAGCAGGAGCGGTTGCAGGTCTGACCAGTGTGATGTTTGTCATGTTTTATGGCGCAAGTCGTATTGTCCTTGCCATGTCACGTGATGGATTATTACCTCATCGACTGTCATTGATTGCTGGAAAAAGTCGGACACCAAACACAATCATTATTGTTTTAGGCGTACTAATGGCTGTATTGGCAGGTTTTTTGCCGATTAATGAGGTGGCAGAAATGGTCAATATTGGAACATTAGCAGCTTTTGCATTCGTGTGTGCAGGCGTGACTGTGTTTCGATATCGTCAACCAGAACTCGCGCGTCCATTTAAGTTACCGTATGATCCATTGATTCCGATTTTGGGCACGACAAGTTGCATTTATTTAATGTTACACTTGGCAACCTTTACGTGGTGGCGATTTTTAGTATGGACGATACTTGGATTAATCGTTTATTTTATTTATGGTATACGTCATAGTATGTTACGTTCTTCGGGTAATTAATTTTCATGTTAACATTGTTATTGATTTTTGCGGCATTATTACTGGTATGCATGAACGCGTTTTTTGTCGCAGCAGAATTTGCCATGGTTAAATTAAGACAAACGCGCGTTGAAATTTTAAAAAAAAAATATAAGTTTCGTGGCGGTATTCTTGCCTACGTGCATCAACACCTTGATGCTTATTTATCGGCCTGTCAACTTGGCATCACGCTCGCCTCTTTAGGTTTGGGTTGGATAGGCGAGCCTGCATTTGCCCATTTATTTCAACCTGTTTTATCTTTATTACCCATTGCTTCCAAAGAAATCATCACATTAATTTCGTTTATATTATTATTTTCCTTATTATCATTTTTACATATTGTGTTGGGCGAGCTCATTCCAAAATCCTTATCCATCAGACGATCTGAGCAATTATCACTTTGGACAGCCATTCCTCTGTATTGTTTTTATTGGGTGATGTATCCTGCGATTTGGGTGCTAAATACCTGTGCTAATTTTATTTTAACAAAAACAGGCTTGGATAAAGTACATCGAGGTGAATATTTTTATTCTACGGATGAAATTAAACTCATCTTAAATACCAGTCATTTACATGGCGAACTCACGAAAGATGAAGCCGATATTTTGGAGCATACCTTAGAGTTTGCCGATCTTAATGTCACAGAAGTCATGCGTCCACCTGCAGAAATGATTACGGTGTCATTGGCGCAATCCATTAACGATGTCGTTAAGCTCACAACGCAACATCGATACAGTCGTTATCCGGTGTATGATAAAAAGAATAAACAGATTGTTGGCATTTTACATGTCAAGGATTTATTTGCTGAATTATCAGAAAATAAACAGATGACGAGCATTCATCACATCGTGAGGCCCATTTTAAAAGTGAATCAACGTGTTCCTGCCATCATGGTACTGAGACAATTCAGGGAGGGGATGCCGCATTTTGCCTTGGTTTATAAAAAACAACAATTACTAGGTTTTGTGACACTGGATAATTTGCTTCATGTGTTATTAGGTCGCATCAAAGATGAATTTCACCGCACGAAAGATGATTGGCACGTTCACCCTGATGGCAGCATTACCATCAAAGGTGATGCTTCCATTTTTTCGCTTGAGCGTGCTTTGGATCGCGAAATCTTAATCAGCGATGATGATCTTGAAACGGTTTCAGGTCTGATTTTACATCAAGTTGGTTCCATGCCGGTTGAAAAACAAGAAATAGAATTTGCTGAATTTAAAGCGGTCGTTGAAAAAATTCGCGGTCATCGCATGCAACGTATCCGCATTTATCCGAAAGCAAATGGTTCAAAAACATGACCATGATTGGTTGACATTATTTTGAAAATCAAGTAACTATAAGCTAAACATCCAATGAGGTCAGTGTGAAAAAAATACTTAGTCAACTCTTTAATCGGGCTATTATCCAAGCTTTTGGCGATGATTTTGCCACGGTTGATCCTTTGATCCAGCGCTCACAGCGCGCAGAATTTGGCGATTTTCAAGCCAATTTTGCCATGCGTCTAGCAAAACAATTAGGAATGAAACCAATTGAGGTTGCAAAGGTAGTGGTTCAAAAACTTAATGACCCATTGGTACTAAAATGTGAACCATCCGGCCCTGGTTTTATTAACATTTTTTTAAATGATGAGGCGCTAGCATCCCTCTTACCGGCTATGAATAACGCTCGTTTAGGTGTAGAGATCACTCACCAGCCAGAAACTGTGGTAGTCGATTATGCCAATGCCAATGTTGCAAAAGAAATGCATGTGGGCCATTTACGCTCCATTGTGATTGGCGATGCAATTGTCAGAATCTTAGAATTTTTAGGCCATCACGTGATTCGTCAAAGTCATTTAGGAGACTTTGGCACACAATTTGGCATGCTGATCGAATATTTATTAGACCAAGGCAAAGACCCTACCACTTATTCAGTGAGTGATCTTGATCCTCTCTATAAAAAATCAAAAGAACAGTTTGACTTATCTGACGAATTCAAAGAGCGTGCGCGCAATCGTGTGGTGGCCTTGCAACAGGGCGATGAAAAAACGCTAGCGATTTGGCAAATGCTGGTTAAAAATAGTTTGCAATATTTTCAACAAATCTACGATAAATTAGATGTGCTCATCACTGAACAAGATGCAAGAGGTGAAAGTTTTTATAATTTCATGTTGAAAGATGTGGTTGATGAACTGATGCGTTTAGGGATTGCGCATGAAGATGAGGGTGCGATTGTAGTCGCTCTTGATGAGTGGCAAGATGAAACAGGTAAACCTTTAGTGAATATTATTCGTAAACGTGATGGCGGTTATTTGTATGCAACGACTGATTTAGCCACGGCTAAATTTCGCATGAATGAATTAAATGCAACTCGCATTATTTATTTAACGGATGCAAGACAAAAACAACATTTTGCTATGTTGTTTGCCACCATTAAAAAAGCAGGATGGATGCCAGAAGGTGTCCGCTTTGAACATATTCCATTTGGCGCCATTTTAGGCCCTGATAATAAACCCTTTAAAACCAGAAGTGGCGAATCCATCAAATTAATTGAATTGCTGCATGAAGCAGAAAGACGTGCACAAACGATTGCAAAAAATAAAAACCCACAATTATCTGAAGATGACATCAAGCACATTGCGCATTGCATCGGTATTGGCGCTTTAAAATATGCTGATCTTCGTGCCGATAAAATTAAAGATTATGTGTTTGACTGGGATAAATTGCTCTCTTTTGAAGGAAATACCGCGCCCTATTTACAAAATGCTTATGTGCGGATTGCATCGCTTTTCAGAAAAGCATCCCTTGATGTCGAGAGTTATCAACACCATCACCTCACCATTTGTAATGTGTATGAACATCAACTTGCCTTACAATTATTGTCGTTTGATGATGTCTTGTACGCCGTGAGTGACAATCTTTCTTTACATTCTTTATGTGATTATTTATATGATTTGGCATCATTGTACCATCGTTTTTATGAGGAATGTCCTATTTTGACAAGCGATGATGAGACTCGTTGCAGCCGATTATTATTCTCGGCATTAACCGCACAAACCTTAAAACTCGGACTATCATTATTGGGTATTGGCACCATAGAACGCATGTGAGAGGAGCTCATTATGTTTACACAAAAAACCCAGTTTATATTTTTTAATAAATTAGAGTTGACAATCGAATACAGCAAACATGATAAAATGTCTTATCACTTAATTGTTGGTCATGGGCTACCAGATATTGATAATGGTTTCGATAAAGAATTTTGTTTCATGAAACGTGACAACTATCATAAAGAAAATATTGACATCAAAGAGGCACGAAAGCATTGGGATAAAATGTCCGCAATCGTTAAACAAGCCCTCAATAATAATCGTCGTGTTGCAGAATTAGAAATTTCCATTTTGCATGAAAACGGCAATGACAAAGATCGATTCATTTCAAAACGTGATTTGACCAATCAGGAAACGATTGATTATTTTGATCGGTTTCAACCTTATCCATACGAATTCCCTGCTAAATCGTCATGCAGTTTGGTGTAACTCGCATAATGCATTAAAGAGACTGGTGATGGTATACTGAGGGAGGTCAGGGACACTAAGGATAACTCATGATGAATCGTTTCATGAATCGTGCTCAAGCTGGCACCATGCTCGCTGCTAAATTAAAATCCTATGCCAATCGGCAGGATGTGATCGTACTGGCGCTGCCGCGTGGTGGTGTGCCGGTTGCTTTTGAAGTGGCTTTAACACTCAATGCACCACTCGATGTGTTTATTGTGCGAAAATTAGGTGTGCCAGGGCATGAGGAACTTGCGATGGGTGCAATCGCCATGGGCGGCAGCATTGTGTATAACGAGCAGATTGTGCGTGATTTACATCTTTCTGAAAACACCATCAAACATGTTATCCAGTTTGAACAAGATGAATTAACAAGACGGGAAAAATCTTATCGTGGCAACCGTCCATTCCCAGATTTATACAATAAAACGGTGATCTTAGTGGACGATGGCATTGCAACCGGTGCGACCATCAAGGCGGCCATTAAAGCATTGCGCCAATTAAAACCCGCAAGTGTTGTGGTGGCAGTCCCTGTTGCAAGCCATGATATTGTGACGATCATGGAACAACTTGCCGATAAAGTCATTTGTGTGTTGCAACCCGAAAATTTTTATGCAGTGGGGCAAGTGTATGATGATTTTGCGCAAACCACTGATCACGAAGTGCATGAGTTATTAAATCGTGTTCCAAAAGGATAAACCGATTTGACGGCCATTAGTTTTTTTCTATTATTATTTATTGTGGGCTATGTTGCAGGCGTATTGGGTGCATTAACAGGGCTGGGTGGTGGTATTGTGTTAACGCCTGTCTTGGTGTTATTGCTCGATGTAAATATTTATTATGCCATGGGTGTGTCTATTATTGCGGTCATTACCACTTCATCTGGGACAGCGATTGCTTATTTGCGCGATGGCTATACGAGCTTGAGAATAGGCATGTTTCTTGAGACAGCAGCAGTGGTTGGTGCGATCATCGGTGCTTGTATTATTGCGCTGATCAATACGCATACCCTTTCAATTATTTTTGGTCTGGTGTTATTACTGTCTGCTTATTTAAGTTGGCACCGAGTTGAGGAAGATGAATACGATCAGCCTTCTCATCCATGGGCTTTAGCGATGCAATTGGAAGGTGATTATCCTGTTTTTGGACGCATGCAACATTATGCTGTGCAAGGTGTGCCATTAGCATGGGGATTGATGTTGATCGCAGGTATTTTATCGAGTTTGCTCGGTATTGGTGCTGGCGTGTTAAAAGTCCTTGCTATGGATCACATCATGCGTTTGCCATATAAGGTAGCAACCGCCACCAGTAATTTTATCATTGGCATTACCGCTACAGTCAGTGTCGGTATTTATTTCTCACGCGGATTTGTGAATGCAGAATTAACCGCACCTGCTGTTATGGGCGTTTTATTCGGATCGATTACTGGTGCTGCAGTATTGCGTTATACCCATGTCAAAACATTACGCGGAGTATTTAGTATTGTGGTGTTTCTTCTTGCATTAGAAATGATATATAAGGGATTAATCGGTGCAATCTAAATTGGAGCCAGTGCGCTTATCGATCAGCCGCGTTCTTTTTGTAGGAATATGTTTTTCGTTTATCATCATCATACTGGGTAGTTTAAGTCATCTGTATGTGAATGGTCGTGAGCTTGTAAACTATCATACTTTTCACAGCGAACCCATTTCACCTAAGTTTATTGTTGCGCTATTTTCAGGGGATGTGTCAATAACATCACACCATATTATTATCTTTGGTTTGTTAATATTATTTATTATGCAATTCCTGCGTGTCATGTTAACGATTTGGTACTTTATTAAAGAAAAGAGCATATTATTTGTTGCAATGAGTACATTTATTTTCATAATATTATTGTTTTCTATTTATTAATTTCGTTTTTTATTTTGTAAAATCAAGTCATACTGTGCTATAGTGATGACAATTTATAATTAATCATTGGGGTCTTTTGTGAATAAAGTAAGCAAAATAATTAGTCAATTTGTTTTCCTCAGTCGTTGGTTGCAAGCACCACTTTACTTGGGATTAATTTTGGTATTAGGCGTTTATGTGTATCATTTTGCGTTCAAATTAATTGAACTTGTGGCTTCCGCTACGCAACATAATGAATACGCCATTATGTTACAAGCGCTCGATTTAATTGATGTGGTCATGATTGCAAACTTATTGATTATGGTGATTGTGGGTGGTTATGAAACATTTGTATCTCATTTAAACATGCAAGATCATCCCGATCATCCTGAATGGTTAGATGAAGTGAATGCAGGTACCATGAAAATTAAATTAGCACTGTCATTAATTGGTATTTCATCTATCCATTTATTGCGTACATTTATTGATCCTTCAGTTTATTCACGTGAAACTATTATATGGCAAGTTGCGATTCACTTGACTCTATTGATGTCTGCCTTGATTATCGCTTTCACTAATAAATTAATTGGCCATTAAAACATACATTTATTCGCTACAGACAACAAGGACTAGCTTTTTTAATGGAAAACTGTATAATTTTACAATCTGAGATAAATTTAATGTATAAGTTTCGCAGATTATTGGGGTAATTAATTATGTTTCGTCACACATTTCGGTTCATTACAATATTGTTTCTCGTGTTATCAATCAGTTTGTTCATTACTAATGATGCATTTGCAAAACGATTTGGCGGTGGTAAAAGTTTTGGTATGCAGCGCAGTATTTCTTCTAAACCAAACTCAAGCTATGCTAATCAAACTCATTCCAATCAAGCTATGCATGCACCACAATCAACATCCGGTCGATTCGGCAAATGGGGCGCGGCACTGGCAGGTTTAGCAGCAGGTGGTTTGCTATCTTACTTACTGATGGGGCATGGTATGGGCGCAAGCATGCTATCATGGCTCGCAATTGCTGTTGTGGTCATGTTAATCGTGCAATTTTTCAGGCAACGTAAAATGCAATATGCCAATGGTGTGCAACAAGATCCCGTGCGGCCACAATCTTTCTTTTCATCAGCTGCATCCACTGACACTGTATCGCCATCACCTGTGACGCCTATTATGACATCCACATCATCATCTGCTATCCCAGGGTTTCAAGAAGATCATTTCTTGCGTGATGCGAAAGCAAAATTCATTCGTTTGCAAACAGCGTATGACCAAAAGAATTTATCCGACATACGTGAATTTACGGTGCCTGATGTGTTTGCTGAAATTCAATTACAATTAAATGAACGCGGTCAAGAAGACAATTATACTGAAGTCGTTGAATTGCGCGCTGAATTATTAGAAGCCATTAATGAATTTCAAGTACCCATTGCAAGCGTGCGCTTCTCAGGGCAATTAAAAGAAGGTAAAGCGCATGCACCAATTTCTTTTGATGAAACCTGGCACTTTAGAGGTGATCAGCAAGGTAATTGGAAGATAGCAGGTATTCAGCAATAACCACATAATATTTAATTATGGCAAAGCTTTATTTTTATTACTCTGCAATGAATGCTGGTAAATCCACCATTTTATTGCAGTCTGCTTATAACTACAAAGAAAGAGGCATGGATGCTCTCTTATTTAAACCAATCATTGATACGCGGGATGTGCATGAACACATTACATCACGCATTGGTATTGGCTCACCCGCCGTGTTATTTGACCAGCACTTTGATTTTTATTCCTACGTACAAACCGCAAGACAACGACAACCCTTACTGCATTGTGTATTCGTTGATGAAGCGCAATTTTTATTAAAACATCAAGTCTTACAACTGACCAAAATTGTTGATGAATTGAACTTACCGGTATTAACTTATGGCTTGCGCAGTGATTTTCAAGGCGAACCCTTTGAAGGCAGCTTGTATTTATTAGTGTTAGCAGATAATATCATTGAAATTAAAACGATTTGTCATTGCGGTAAAAAAGCCACCATGAACATGCGTATTGACCATGCAGGTCATAAAGTGACCAAAGGCGACCAAATCCAAATTGGTGATAACGATACTTATGTTTCAGTGTGCCGGAAGCATTTTTATAGTCCGTGATATAAGTTAAAAAATTAGAATTTCAAAACAGACCCTAATCAAAACGAAGGAGTAAATATATGGCGCTTAGAAATGATATTAATGTTCAATTCATAGAAGCAGCAGAAAAAGGTGATCTTGAGGCAGTCAAAACGTTATTGCAACGAGGTGCTAACATTGACGCTACGACTCAATATGGTGACACTGCATTACACTGGGCTGCTGTAAAGGGCCACTTTAATGTGGTCACTTTTTTGTTAGAAAACGACGCTAGCCCTAATGTTAAGGCTATGTCTCTTTATACTCCCCTCATGGTGGCTGCTCAAAAGGGTTTTATTGGTATTGTCAATGCCTTATTGGATAAAGGTGCTGCCATTGACGTTCAGAATAAGGAAGGTTCTACAGTGCTATTATCCGCTGCTTGCTCTGGCAACATTAACGTTGTAAATGTTTTATTAGATAAAGGCGCCAATATTAACGACCAAAATAATAATAATGATACCGTTCTCACACTTGCTGCTTGGACAGGCCATGCTGAGCTTGTCAAGTTTTTTTTACTAAATGGTGTTAATAAAAACATTAAGACCAAACAAGGCAAGACCGCGATGATGTTGGCTAAAGAGAACGGACATCATAACGTCGTAAACATTTTAGAAAACTTCACCGCCCCGCATGCACAACCTAGAAAAATCACATTGAGCGATCGATTGCAAAAAATTCATTATGACGAAACAAAAGTCCCTGAGTACTTGGAATGCCCTATTTCTTTAACCATCATGACTGACCCGATTACGCTTAAAAATGGCAGAACGTATGATCGTGAATCGCTAAGAAGCCTTTTTGCAAGCAAAGGTTATCCAGATCAAATTGCATGCCCTGTGACAAGAATCATGATTTCTAAAGCTGAGTTAGATAATGGCACGACTGTCATCATCAAAGAATTAGCTGAAGCATTTGTCGTGGCAGCGGAAAAAGAAGATGAAGAAAATAAAAAAATAAAAGAGAAAGAAAAAGCGATGAGCGGGGCTATTGCCAATCAATCATCTGCTGCATCAAGTACATCGACAACACCTGAGAAAACAAATGAAAAATCGGATATAAAAGAACTTAGGGAAAAACGCATGGAACATTTTAGTGGATTGTTTCCTGCCAGGCAGCAAATAGGTTCGGCTCAAGAGGCAGAAAAGCAATCTTCACTGAGTATTTAAACTGCTATATACAAGGAATGTTATTTATGGCATTTAGAAAGTTTTTGACATTGTTTGGCATTGAAGATACTAACGCTTTATTAAAAGCAGCAAAAACTGGCGATCTTCAGGGCATGAACACATTACTAGAAGCAGGTGAAAATATAGAAACTCAAAATACAAAAGGTAAGACCGCACTCATGATCGCTGCCAGTAAAGGCCATATCGATATTGTCGACCTGCTATTACTACATGGGGCTAATAAGGAAAGTAAAGATAAGAACGGTCATACGGCAATGACGTATGCTCGAAAAAATAGACATAATAATGTATTAGAATTGATACAACATTTTAAAATGTCATTTAATAATCGTTTGCGAAAAATTCATTATACAGATGAAATCCCTATTCTTTTGCAATGTCCTATTTCTCTAAGCCTGATGGATGACCCCATTACCGTTTCAAGTGGTATTACTTATGATCGTGAATCGTTAAAAAGTGTCTTTGCCAGCAGGGGTAATCCAGAGTGTGTTCCATGTCCTATCACAAGACTCATGATTGCTAAATTTGAATTAGAGAATAGAACGGCTGTTACGATTAAAACATTAGCTGAAGAATTTGTCGTTGAAAAGGAAAAAGAAGCTGCAGAAAATAAAAAAATCAGGCAAATGCATGGCCCTGTGACGAATCAAATGTAGTACACATTGACATTGCGCTAAAACCGCATTAATCTTCTTGCAGGTCTTCGGGGCGGGGTGCAAGTCCTCACCGGCGGTAAATTTAATAAAAATCTCGAGTATTGATATACTTACGTTGATTTCCTTAAATGTAGCCCGCGAGCGCTTTAGCAAGGCAAGTTATGGCGCAGATTTGGTGTGAATCCAAAGCCGACGGTTATAGTCCGGATGAAAGAAGATACTTAAAGCATTACAAAATAGCAGTTCCTGCTTTTCAGTCATGCGTCCCGACGTGTATTAATTGATTAATAAATTTAAATAACGTAAGCGGGACAGGCGATGACAAACTCTCCTGAACATCACGAACATTACATGAAAATGGCTCTGCAATTAGCAGAGCGCGGTCGTTTTACCGTCTCGCCAAATCCGCTGGTCGGTTGTGTCATCGTGAAAAATGATAAAATAATCGGCACCGGTTTTCATGAAAAAGCAGGTCTCCCACACGCAGAATGCATGGCGCTTGATAGTGCAACTGAATCTATCGAAGGTGCAACTGCATATATTACCTTAGAACCTTGCACCCACTTTGGCCGAACGCCACCTTGCACACCACGCTTGATTAACGCTGGCATTAAAACAGTTTATGTCGCAACACTTGACCCAAACCCGAAAGTTCACGGCAGCGGTATTGCTGCTTTAAAAGCAGCCGGCATGGATGTGCACGTGGGTTTGTGCGAAGCAGCAGCAAGACAACAAAACCGCATCTTCTTTCATGTCATGACTAAACAAACACCCTTTGTCGTTGCAAAATGGGCGATGTCAATTGATGGCAAAACTGCCGTAAAAAACGGCGATAACAGGCAATTATCCTCACGCGAATCACAGCGTGCTGTCCATCAGTTACGTCATTCGTTAGATGCGATTTTGGTTGGCGCACACACCGCCATACAAGATGATCCGTTATTGACCGTGCGCGATATTGACGATATTCGTAAACAACCCATACGCATCATATTATGCGGCAAAACACTTCTGCCTTTTACACTACGCATATTGGATCCTGATTTACCGGCCGCCACCTGGTTAATGGTACCAAATGATATTGATGAGGCGTGGTATCAAGCGGCATTAAAACAAAAATTAAACGTGATCAAGTGTGAAGTTGATGCGCATCATCACATTCAATTACCAGCACTCATGCGTTATTTGGCGGCTAATCATATCACCAGTCTCTTAGTGGAAGGTGGCATGTCGGTGCTTCATTCTTTTTTCAAAGAACGTTTAGTCAATGAATCGCATATTGTATTCACACCAAATTTGATTGGGGAATTGCCGCAAAAAACCAGTGTGGCATTTAATAACATACAAACAATTGGCAATGATTATTACATTACCGCAACGCATGAGGTGATGCATGTTTAGTGGCATTATTGAAGCAATGGGACGCATCTTGCGTCTTACCATACTCTCTGGTTCAAAAGAATTGGTGATCACAAGACCACCTATATTTACTAACCTTAATATTGGCGAGAGCATTGCCGTCAATGGCATTTGCTTAACGGTTACTGATTTTGATGATGATTCTTTTAGCGTTACTGCGGTGCCAGAAACGTTAAAACGCACCAATTTGCAAGATACTACTTTAGGCGATTTAGTGAATTTAGAACGTGCCATGCGTTTAGACAGTCGTTTGGGCGGCCATTTTGTACAAGGCCACATTGATGCAATCGGTCGCATCTTACAGTTTTCACCGGATGATGAATTAGCGTATACCTTGAAAGTCGCCATACCCGATGGCTTATCGCGTTACATCGTGCGCAAAGGATTTATTGCCCTCGATGGCATGAGCTTGACGGTGGTCGATGTGACAACTGATTGGTTTACCGTGACGCTTATCCCTCATACCTTGAGTGTCACCATTAGCCAATATTATCAAACCAACAAAACCATCAACATCGAAGTCGATATGATGGGTAAATACATTGAAAAAATGTTAGGAGTGTACACATGATGCAAGCTGTTACTGAGCGTATTGTTCAAGCCATCAATGCGTTTAAAAATGGGCAAATGGTTATTTTAACCGATGATCCATCACGCGAAAATGAAGGTGATTTAATTATTCCCGCAGAATGTATTACTGCACAGATGATGAATGACATGATTAGACATGGCAGCGGCATTGTGTGTTTATCGATGACACAAGAGCGTGCTCATGCTTTGCAATTGCCACTCATGGTCAGTCAAGAAAAGAATAGCAGCATGCGTGGTACGCCATTTACGGTTTCAATTGATGCACGCGATGGCATCACAACGGGCGTATCCGCGTTTGATCGTGTCCGTACCGTGCTGGCTGCTGCCTCTGATCAGGCAACGCCTGCCGATCTTGTACGCCCTGGCCATATTTTTCCCTTACAAGCCCATGATGATGGCGTCCTTGCGCGACAAGGCCATACCGAAGGTGCGATTGATTTAGCCCGTTTGGCTGGCTTTAAACCAATGGCCGTATTATGTGAAATCATGAATCCTGATGGCACGATGGCAAGGGGAGCTGCATTACAAGCCTTTGCTGAACAACATGGCTTGGTGATGCTCTCCATTCAAGACATCTTGTATTACCGATTAATGCATGAAGATTTCATTGACGATTCAGCGATTGCATCGTTACCGCTGGCACAATACGGCCATTTTCAAATCTTTGCCATGCGTGATCGTTTAGCAAAAGAAGAACACATGGTGCTTTATAAAACACCTGTGCATCCTGATCAACCTGTTTTGGTGCGTGTGCATTCATCTTGTGCAACTGGTGATATTTTTGCCTCATTGCGTTGTGATTGTCACCAAAGTTTGCATCATGCCTTAGCGCGTATTGCTGATGAGGGCGGTGCTTTGGTTTACCTCAACCAAGAAGGCCGTGGTATTGGCTTATTGAATAAAATTAAAGCCTATGCGCTGCAAGAACAAGGGCTTGATACGGTTGAAGCAAATGAAGCCTTAGGTTTACCGGTGGATGCGAGAAGTTATTATTTTGCAGCACATATGTTGCGTCGCTTAAATATTCATGCCATTCGTTTGCTGACCAGTAATCCTAAAAAAATTGATGAAATACGATTGTTTATTAATTCAACTGTCATACAGGAACCCATGCCCAGTTTTTGCAATGAATATAATGAACGTTATTTAGAAACAAAACGTGCCAAATTAAATCATGGTACGTATGAAAGTAAGGAATAATTAAAATGACGAAACATGTACAATATGCATTAATCGTGAGTGATTTTAATCAAGACATTACCCAAGAGCTGTTATCCGGTGCGGCAGATGAATTAAAACAACACGGCGTGCCAATATCCGATATCGCGGTTTTCCATGTGCCTGGTGCAATTGAATTACCATTGGTGGCTAAATGGTGTGCAAAATCAGAAAAGTTTGTGGCCATTATTTGTCTTGGTGCAGTGATTCAAGGCGAAACGGATCATTATCAGTATGTTTGTCAACAAGTGAGTTATGGCTGTCAACACGTTATGTTGACTCATGAAGTGCCGGTCATTTTTGGTGTGTTGACGGTGAAAACGGAAGAAGAAGCAAAAGCTCGTATTGGTGGTCAGCATGGACACAAAGGCCGAGAAGCAGCTCTTGCTGCCATACACATGGCAGAATTGGCAGGTCAATTGACAAGTGTTTAGCACGGCGTATCATAGCAAGAAAATGACATGAATCCACATCGCTATGATATAAGGAGCCTCTATGACCGTATCTTCTGTGAATCCTGCAGGTACAAATGGTTTTGATTTTCTTGAATTTACCACGCGTGATCCGAAAAAACTCATTGCACAATTTGAAGCATTAGGATTTGTGTCATTGGCAAGACATAAAACACATGACGTTGTGATCTATCAACAAAATAACATTCGCTTTATGCTCAACTTGAGTGAAAATAGCGCAGCATCGCGTTTTGCAAGTGCGCATGGTGCATCTGTTTCTGCCATGGGTTTTCATGTCGATGATGCAGAGCATGCTTTTAATCATGCGATTGCACAAGGTGCAAAACCGTTTGCACCCGCTCATGATGAAGATATTTACACCATTCCTGCAATTTACGGTGTGGGTGGCAGCGTCATTTATTTTGTGGATGACAAAGACAATCAACCCAATTATCAAGGACATTTTCGCACTGATCTTTCGCAATTTCACCCGCATCAAGGTGCAGGTTTAACGTACATTGATCATGTCACCCATAATTTACACCGCGGCAACATGGACACTTGGGCTGATTTTTATACACGTATTTTTAATTTTCGCGAAATTCGCTATTTTGATATTGAAGGTAAACTGACTGGCCTTAAAAGTCGTGCGATGACAAGTCCTTGTACAAAAATCCGCATTCCTTTAAATGAATCTTCTGATGATAAGTCACAAATTGAAGAATTTTTAAATGATTTTAATGGCGAAGGCATACAACATATTGCACTTGGTACAGATGATATTTATCAAAGCGTTAAGCAATTGCGGGAAAAACAAATTGTGTTTTTAGATACACCTGATACGTATTATGAGTTAATTGCACAACGTTTACCACATCATGGCGAACCACTTGATGAGCTGATAAAAAACCGCATTTTGCTTGATGGCGATACCAAAACAGACAAGCGTTTGTTATTACAAATTTTTACGGCCAACATGTTAGGCCCGGTTTTCTTTGAAATCATACAACGAAAAGGCGATGAAGGGTTTGGTGAAGGTAATTTTCGCGCATTATTTGAATCAATTGAATTGGATCAAATTCGCCGCGGTGTATTAAAGAGCGAGGAAATCGCATGAAACTTGCAACCATAAAAGATCATACGCGCGATGGCAGACTGATTCTTGTGGATCAGTCCTTACAAAAAGCAGTATTGGTTTCTGATATTGCTCCAACCATGCAAATGGCGCTTGATAATTGGGCTTATGTTAAAACCCGATTAGAAGAACGCTATCGTGATTTGTGCCAAGGTAAAATAGTGGATACGTTGATATTTGCTGATTTAACATTGGTTGCACCTCTGCCGCGAGCTTATCAATGGGCAGATGGCAGTGCCTATGTGAATCACGTTGAATTAGTGCGCAAAGCACGAGGCGCAGAAATGCCGGATAATTTCTGGCATGATCCTTTAATGTATCAAGGTGGTTCTGATTCTTTTTTAGGCCCCAACGATTCGATTCCATTACTTGATGAAGCTTATGGCATGGATTTTGAATCAGAAATAGCAGTTGTGGTAAATGATGTATCGTGTGGTGCGAATTTACAGCAAGCAGAAGAAGCGATTGCATTAATCATGTTGGTCAATGATGTGTCATTGCGAAATCTCGTTGCTGCAGAATTAGCAAAAGGTTTTGGTTTTTTCCAAAGTAAACCATCATCCGCATTTTCACCTGTTGCAGTCACACCCGATGAATTGGGCGATGCGTGGGACGGTAGAAAATTACATTTACCTTTACGTACCACATTAAATGGTAAATTATTTGGCGAACCCAATGCTGGCATTGACATGACATTCGACTTTCCCACCCTCATTCAATATGCGGCAAAAACAAGACGTTTAACCGCAGGCACGATTATTGGGTCTGGCACGGTATCGAATTATAATCGGTCACTTGGTTCATCGTGTATTGCAGAAAAACGTATGCTGGAAATTTTGGAAAACGGCAAAGCCACGACACCGTTTTTACAAGTAGGCGATCATGTGCGCATCGAAATGTTTGATAAACAAAATCACTCTATTTTTGGTGCGATTGATCAAGCAGTGGTGGCCATGACCAAAGAAGAGGTCGTATGTTAACGTTATATGATTACTTTCGTTCGAGTGCGTCATTCCGTGTGCGCATTGGCCTTAATTTAAAAAATGTACCCTATGATCTTGTTCCGATACATTTAACTAAAAATGGTGGTGAGCAACATTCAACACATTATGATGTTATTAATCCACATCATTTAGTGCCTGCTTTACAGCATGACAATCAGGTGATGTCCCAATCGATGGCCATTCTTGAATATTTAGAAGAATGTTATCCTCTGCCGCCTTTGTTACCGGATGATCCCTTTTTGCGCGCAAAAGTGCGTGCATTTGCATTATCAATTGTAGCAGATATTCATCCTTTGAATAATTTACGCGTATTGCGTTATTTAACGACTGAATTTGCCATTTCTGAGGATGAAAAAGCCGCGTGGTATCAACATTGGATACATCTTGGTTTGCAAGGTCTTGAGGTGCAGCTCAGTAAAGAAGGTGCCACCCCTTTTGCTTTTGGCGAATTGCCAACGCTTGCTGATATTTGTTTGATACCTCAATTATATAATGCAAGACGTTTTAATTGTGTCTTAGATGCCTATCCAAGGTTGCTTGCCATTGATGCCCATTGTCAACAATTACCTGCTTTTCAAGCAGCTTTTCCCAATGAAGCGGTTTCTTTAAAATATGAGAAATTACCATGAACGTTAACTTTCAAGTATTGGCAAATCAACATGTCAGACAATTAGTGCCTTATCAACCGGGAAAACCGATTAAAGAATTAGAACGCGAACTCGGTGTCTCTTCTTCCATTAAATTAGCCAGTAATGAAAATCCGTTAGGCGCGAGTCCTCATGCGCTGCTTGCTGCAAAAGAAGCGTTATTGCAAGCCCATATTTATCCAGATGGCGCGTATTATGAATTAAAACAAGAGTTATCCGATTTTTTATCTATCCCTCAATCTTGCATTACCGTGGGTAATGGCTCGGAAAATATCCTTGAACTCATCGTGAAATCTTATTTAGCGCACGGTGACACGGCTGTTGTGAGTGAATATGCGTTTTTAACCATTCCTATTTTGGTAGAAAGTTTCGGCGCCCTACTGAATGTTGCACCCGCTTTTTTCTATGGGCATGACATCGAGGCAATGTTAAATTGTATCGATAAAAAAACTCGTATCGTGTTTGTTGTGAATCCCAATAATCCAACAGGAACCTATAACAATGATGCGCAATTTCGCTACTTAATGGAGCATGTGCCATCACATATTTTGGTGGTGGTTGATGAAGCTTATCATGACTATATTGATAAAGATGATTATCCTGATGTGCAATCCTATTTAACTCATTATCCTAATTTAATTGTGACACGCACTTTTTCTAAAGTATATGGCCTTGCTGGACTGCGTCTAGGGTATGCACTGTCTTCCCCTGATATTGCTAATATTTTAAATCGTGCGCGTTTACCGTTTAATGTTAATTCCATTGCAGCAAGTGCTGGTATCGCTGCATTAAAAGATCAAGAACACGTTGCAAAAACCGTTGCACTTAATCGCCTTGGACTTTCGATGTTGACTGAAGGTGTTGCAAACTTGGGATTATCATTTATCCCATCCATTGCGAATTTTTTAACGATTAATGTCAAAGATGCCATGCCTGTCTATAACAAATTATTGCAAGAAGGGGTGATCGTAAGGCCGCTTAATGCTTATAAAATGCCGGAATTTATTCGCATCACAAGTGGTACAGAAGCAGAAAACATTCGGTTTTTGGACGCATTAGCAAAATGCATAGCATAGAGGATGATTTATGAATGATGCACCCTGTCATAGCGGCTTACATAATTCTTTTGCAAGTGAGGCATTACCACATGTGTTGGTACAGGGACGTAATTCACCGCAAAAAGTACCTTATGGTTTGTATGCAGAGCAGTTAAGTGGTACGGCATTCACTGTACCAAGACACTTGAATTTGTCTTCATGGCTCTATCGTATCAGGCCATCTGTCTTACAAGGTGAATTTCGCGAAATATCGTTCCCTACTTTTTTAAGTGCCCCATTTGCATCAGGTTATACTTCGCCTAATCCATTGCGCTGGGACCCAATGCCCAAACCACCACACAACAGTGATTTTATCGATAGCATATTCACCATGATGGGACACGGCTCAATTGAGATGAACCAAGGCGCTGCCATTCATCTTTACTATGCCACCCTGTCCATGACTGATCGTTATTTTTATAATGCCGATGGCGATTTTTTAGTGGTGCCGCAAGAAGGCGCAATGCTCATTCGTTCTGAATTTGGTGACATTCATCTTCAACCTGGCCATATTGCCGTGATACCGCGTGGAGTGAAATATCAAGTCATGTTAATTGATGCGCGTGCAAAAGGCTATGTCTTAGAAAATTATGGTAGTCCATTTCGTTTGCCGGAACTGGGTGTGATTGGTGCAAATGGCCTTGCTCATCCTATGGATTTTACCGCGCCACATGCTGCTTATGAAGACAAAACGGGTGATTTTCAATTAATCGCCAAGTTTCAAGGACGCCTTTGGCAAAGTGATATCCATTACTCGCCACTCGATGTGGTGGCTTGGCGTGGTAACCTCGCGCCCTACCAATATGATTTACATTTATTTAATACGATTAATACCGTGAGTTTTGATCATCCGGATCCATCCATTTTTACGGTGTTAACCTCAGCAACTTGTGCAAGCGGTATTGCTAATGTTGATTTCGTAATATTTCCATCCCGTTGGATGGTTGCCAATGATACTTTTCGTCCACCTTATTATCATCGTAATGTCATGAGTGAATTCATGGGGTTGATTTATGGGCAATACGATGCAAAAGAAACTGGGTTTTTACCTGGAGGGGCGAGCTTACATAACCGTATGGTGCCACATGGCCCTGATGCAGACAGTTATCAAAAAGGTGTGGAAAGTGCACTTGCACCCCATTATTATACTGACACACTGGCATTTATGTTTGAATCGTATCATACTTGGCAATTAACAGACATTGCTTATCATGCCCCCTTCAGACAACAGCATTATGCTGAGTGTTGGCAAGGCTTACGTAAACAATTTAATATTGTGGAAACCATTAAGGAGTAGCTGATATGTCTAAAAAAGCCTCGACATACGTATCGCATCCTGTTGATGCAGAAGGAAATGCCGTATACGCCCCAGAGGAAAACCAAATTTGGGCTGAACTTTATCAACGGCAAGTTCCATTGCTGAAAAATCGCGCTTGCCAAGAATATATTCATGGTGCCGCATTACTTAATCTACCGCATGATCGTGTGCCGCAATGCCCTGAAGTAAACAAGGTACTTAAAGCCGCCACGGGTTGGTCACTGGCACCTGTTCCAGCGTTAATCCCATTTGATCGGTTTTTTCACTTATTAGCCAATCGCCAATTTCCGGCAGCGACCTTCATCAGGCGACGTGAAGAACTCGATTACCTGCAAGAGCCGGATATTTTTCATGAAGTGTTTGGTCATTGTCCGTTATTAACCAATCAAGCGTATGCTGATTTTACCCATACTTACGGTAAATTAGGCTTAGAAGCCAACCATGCTGATCGTGTCATGCTTGCCAAATTATACTGGTTCACCATTGAATTTGGTTTGATTCAAACCAAAGATGGCATACGTGCCTATGGTGGCGGGATTTTATCTTCTAAAAGTGAAACCATTTATTGTGTAGAAAGTGATATACCACTTCGAAAACCATTTGATGCGCTTGATGTATTAAGAACACCGTATCGTATCGATATCATGCAACCTATTTATTTTGTTATTGATTCATTTGATGTATTATTCGAACTCACTAACTTGGATTTGATTGGCATGATTCAAGAAGCACGTGCCTTAGGCATGCATGCACCACTTTATCCACCAAAATCGGAATCAATTGTATGACAGAAGAACTGACTAAAATACGTTGTGTGGGTTGCGAAGGCGGCATTCCAGCCCTCACCCAAGAAGAAATTAAGCAATATTTACCGCAAACCAAAGATTGGCAAGTGAGTGCAGACAATAAATGGATTTCACGTCGTTTTGAGTTTAAAGGGTTTTATAAAACCATGGCGTTTGTGAATGCGATTGCTTGGATTGCCAATCAAGAAAACCACCATCCCGATATGGAAGTTGGCTATAACTATTGCAATATTAAATACATGACTCATGCTGTGAATGGTTTAACGCAAAATGATTTCATTTGTGCTGCAAAAATTAATGCATTAATTATCGAATAATTTCATCGATTTTTTATAACGAGGCAAAAAATATGGTCATATTAAAAACCAATTACGGTGATATTGAGTTATCGCTCGATATTGAAAACACACCAAAGACAGCGGAAAATTTCTTAACTTATGCTAAAGGCGGTTTCTATAACGGCACGATTTTTCATCGCATCATCAATGGCTTTATGATTCAAGGCGGTGGTTTTGATCAAGACATGATGCAAAAGAAAGTGCAAGCTCCCATTCAAAATGAAGCAAAAATGGGTAAAAGCAATAAGCGTGGTACGATTGCCATGGCGCGCACCAATGATCCGCACTCCGCAACGGCACAATTTTTTATTAATGTGGCGGATAACGATTTTTTGAATTTTAAATCTGAATCAACCAATGGTTTTGGTTATTGCGTATTTGGGGAAGTGACAAAAGGCATGGATGTGGTTGATCAAATCAAACAAGTCGCAACTACAAGTCGCATGGGACATCAAGATGTGCCAGTGGAACCTGTCATTATTGAAGAAGTGATTGTGGCCTAATACAAGATAGTAACCGTTGTTTTTTAGGAACCGCTCATACAAAGGAAAATAATATGTCAAAACAACCAGATGAACATATTGCAAGACTGCAACAAGATTTAGAAAACCATTTAATATTGTTGCAGCAAGAAGCCGATGCTTATTTTAAGGAATTGCAATTACAGTTTGCTACCATGAGTCAAGAACAGTTAATGGATTATCAACGGTTTTATGATGCTTACAACGCATTCTATCAACAATTAGGCAACCCAATAGCTTTTGCTGAAGAGAATGCAGCGGATACGGAAAAAGAACAGTTATTTGCTGCTGCAATCAACATTACTCGTGATACGACGGCATTATTTAAGCGTTTATCACAAAAGCCCGAAACTGGTGATGAAACCTACGATCCAATTCGTGACAGGCAACAAAAATTCGATGCGATTCTTCAATACCACACCAAAAATTACCAGGAGGCAGTCAATTCACACAACAAGAAACAATCTGAAAAAGGGTCACTTCACTTCGGTGCTTATGTCTTAGGAACTCTGGTCGGTGCCGTCGCTGGTGCCGTGGTTGGCGGCATTATCGGTTTATTTGCTGGCATGCCATTTTTGGGACTTGGGCTCGGTGCGGGCTGGGGTGCCATTATGGGGATGGTTTTTGTCGCCAAACTATTAAATAAAAACTCGTCAGCACCAATTGACCAGCCCATACAAAATTTGTGTGCCAGCACATATGGTTTCACACGACATGCAGCACTTTTCTTTGCGCCGCCTAAACCTGCTCATACAACGCATGTTATGCCCAATGGTGCGAAAGTTACGTACGTTTTTTGATATAAAATATATTGTCTTTAATTTCTTGACATGAATGTAGATTACATGCAACATCAAAAACCAATTATAAGTACTTTTACCCTCATTTTTTAAGGAATTTCTATGAAACATACACTTTTAGTGCTCGCCCTTGCTGCATCAACAACAGTGTTTGCAGCAGAACCTGTGATGGTTTTTAATCACACACAAACCAGTATCAATATTGAATATGACATCTGTAAATATAACCATGGGGATTGCTCACGTGGTGGAGCACACAATATGTGGCAAAACGATGGAATGAAACCATTTTATGTTTATCTTGAAACGGATGAATATCTTAACATTCATACTGTAAACGAAATTGATTTCGATGGTACTGTGATCAGTGACGGAGTGAGTGGTCCATTGAATCGTTGTACTGCTCGTGCAAATCAAAAATTATCTTTACATCTCGATCGCACGACTGGCGTATTGTGCAGCACGTGGGGTTAGTGACCAGTTTGGCGGTGGGAGTGGGTCACATCACGGTGCATCCACACACTGCCATAAATTCCTCAGTAAAATCCGGATGGACTCGATTGATGGTGTTGATAATATTGTCCACATACATACTAGTTTTATCTTGACATAACATATTATCTGACCACATTAACGCCAAACGATTGTGGGTGCCGATATAATTACGACCGCTTTCATCATGAAAATCGACTCGATAGGCATTTTTCTTGATGAAAATGAATTGCTTTAATGTACTGCTGCCAACATCATTAGAGGTTTCCTTGACTGAAAGTGACACAGCGTCATGCTGGTTATCTAATGATTCTTCCTTGATTTCTAATGTGATGGTTTCACAAACACTTCTTAAGTTTAATTGTTTTTTCTCAATTAATCCTAAGCGTTCGAGATAAGAATAAAGCCTTTCTGGAAAATGGATAGCATAATTATTGTGAAGGTCGGCATTGGGTGCTGACAATAAATAATGTTTATGGAACATGACGTGCACTCTCTTATTTTAGTCTTGCAAGCAGGTTGCCATTTGTTTGATACCAGTCATAATGTCAAACGGCAACTGCACCATTCCTTCATTGATTTTGTGGTCAACGATCACATAGCCACGCTTGATGCGCATGCGTATGATGTGCTCGACATGTTGTATGGCGCTATCCAGTGTAACGCATGGTAAATGGGTAATGCGGCCTGTGGCTTGGTTGATCCCACCCCATACCTTGGTCAATACCCAATCATCAAACATATCTTTTGCCAATATGATGCGATAATAGCGGTTTGCCTGCTTATTTTCAAAACGCACATACAGCATAATTCGATATTCACTACGAGTGTAAAAGATCAATGATACGGTTGATTATTATGAAAGTCCATGCTTGCTTGTCGCAGCAATCATTGCTTGATATGCTGTTTCTTCTATTCAAAGGACCATCTCATGACTGACCATACTTATATGCCAGAAGGTAAACACAGCGTACTTGATTTAGCAACGTATCAAGCATGGCATCAAGCTTCCATTGAGGCACCTGATCGCTTTTGGGGCGAACGGGCGACGCAGTGGATCAGCTGGATTACCCCTTGGACCACCGTTTATTCAGGCGATTTGGCTAAGGGAGAAGCCACTTGGTTTCAAGGTGCCACACTCAATATGTCATTTAATTGTTTAGACCGGCATTTACCGGAGCGTGCAAACCACACCGCATTAATTTGGGAAGGCGATGATCCCAGTCAAACACAGCAATTCACTTATCAAGAATTACATGATGCCGTGTGTCGCTTTGCCAATGTACTTAAATCTTATGGCATTCAAAAGCAAGATAAAGTATGCATTTACTTGCCCATGATTCCAGAAGCTGCGATTGCGATGCTGGCTTGTGCGCGCATAGGAGCTGTGCATTCAGTGGTTTTTGCCGGATTTTCAGCCGATGCGTTAAAAACACGTATCCTCGATGCGGATTGCACATTATTGATTACAGCAACGGATGGGTATCGTGGTGGTAAACGTATTCTACTCAAAGAACAAGTCGATCATGCCTTGACAGCATGCCCGCAAGTCAAAACGGTTATTGTTGTTAAACGCAGCGAGGCACCTAATTTAACATGGCAGAGCGGTCGTGATGTGTGGTTTCATGAAGCAATCGCCTCTCAATCAACAGATTGCAAAGCGGAAGCGATGAGTGCAAGCGATCCTTTATTTATTTTGTATACATCTGGCTCAACAGGTAAACCTAAGGGCATTTTACATGCAACTGGTGGTTATGCAGTGCATGTTGCCATGAGTTTTAAACTCATCTTTGATTATCGCGACGGCGATATTTTTTGGTGTACCGCTGATGTCGGTTGGGTGACTGGTCATTCTTATGTGGTGTATGGACCACTTTTGAATGGTGCGACCACCGTGATGTTTGAAGGTGTGCCACATTACCCGTCTTTTTCACGTTATTGGCAAGTCATTGACAAACATCGGGTCACTATTTTTTATACCGCACCGACTGCGATTCGTGCGTTACGACGCGAAGGTGATGAGTGGGTCCTTGCCAGCAAACGCGATTCATTACGTATTTTAGGTTCGGTGGGTGAACCCATTAATCCTGAAGCATGGGAATGGTATTACCACATCGTAGGTCAAAGTCGCTGTCCCATTGTCGATACTTGGTGGCAAACCGAAACAGGTGGCATCATGATTTCTGCATTGCCATATGTCATGCCACTTAAACCGGGTTCTGCTGCCAAGCCTTTTTTTGGCGTGCATCCAAGCATCGTGAATGATCAGGGTGAGACGGTTACAACGGGAACCATGGGAAAATTAGTCATCAAACAAGCTTGGCCTGGCATGATGCAAACCATTTATGGCGACAAAGAACGGTTTATATCAACTTATTTACGCGACTTTCCGAATTGGTATTTGACTGGTGATCAAGCCTATCAAGATGCAGATGGTTACTTTTGGATTGCAGGAAGAAGCGATGATGTGATTAAAGTATCAGGTCATCGCATTGGTACGCAAGAAGTGGAAAGTGCATTGATCCAACATCCGGCGGTGTCTGAATCGGCAGTGGTTGCAAAAGAAGATCCGATTAAAGGACACGTGATTTATGCCTTTGTGACATTAAAGCAAGGATTTGAGGGGTCGAATGAATTAAAACAAGAATTGATTCAAGAAGTGCGGGAATTGATTGGCGCAATCGCAACTCCCCATGAGATTACTTGGGTGGATGCGCTACCAAAGACGCGTTCTGGCAAAATCATGCGCCGGATATTGAAAAAAATTGCCAATCACGACACCAGTGACTTAGGTGATTTAAGTACCTTAGCGGATCCGTCAGTGATGGAAAAATTAAGGAAAGTGTAGGCACGAATTTTGCTTAGACGACATTCACCACATGCAAATTTTTTTCTGCTTCCTGTTGTGTTTGCAAACGCCTATTAGCATAAAAAGCCGCCCCAATTAACGGCCAATCCGGATCATGTAAGATGCCTAGCGGAAAGACGTTTCGTTCCGCAGAATAAGCAGGCAATGCATTGATGCCTTGTTTAAAAGACTCGCGTTTAACAAGGTCTGGGTGCTTGAGTAAAATGCCCCCTGTCATCCAAATGCCGCCGCCCGGCATAAATGCAAGTTGCAATGTTGCAACAAACACGCCTAAATACCAGGCAAACAAATCCGTTAATTCACTCACTTTACCCTGTTGCATCAAATCGCCAATTTCTATTGTTGATATTAAAGGTAGGGTGGGATAAAGAAAATGATACAATATTTGCAAACCGGAACCCGATAAGATGTTTTCAAATACCACACAAGGATTGTGATGGTCATGATGTAAATAAGTTAATAACTCTTGATGCATTTTCTGCTCATCATGGAGCAATGCGGGTAAGCCAATGAAGCCAATTTCATTGGAACCCAACCAAAAATCACCATTGGCAAGTAACAGCCCATCTTTACCACCAAGGCCAGTACCAATACCAAATGCTAAACGCCGTTCAAAGATGGGAATATTGACTTGATTTAAGCGTTTAACAAATTGCGGCGAATATAAATATTGCGTGAAGGTACCACATAAGACCGTTGCGTAATCATGAATAATGGCATAATTAGGCCAATTAAAATGAAGGGCTACTTCTGCAAACATCATGGGGTAAGGATAGCCATTTTCTAACACCAAAGACGTGCCATTGTATTGTCCTGCAGCACCGATGCAAATGGCGTTCACATCATGCATAGAAAGTTCTAAATCAGCTTCGATGCGATGCACTAAATCGTATAATGATGTTGTTTCATGTAAAAACACATGTGTTTTCTGCAAGCACGTGTAAGTGTTTTTTTCCGATTGGTATTCAATGAGGCCTGCAGCACATTTTGTGCCACCAAGGTCCCAACTGATAAAATGTTTTGTTGTCATATTTAATCAACCGCATAATAAATAGGCTGACCGATTTCTCGAAGCGGCAAGCGTTTATGGATATTATTTTCAATTTCTTCAAGAGTAATGCCTTTGGTTTCAGGGACAAAGAAATAACAATACACCAGGCTCAAGACACAAAGCACTGCATATAATAAGAAAGTCAAACTCGGCCCTAAGTTTGCGAGCAGTGTTAAAAACGTGCCTGATACAATAAAGTTCCAAAACCAACAACTGAACACAGCAAAACCCATGGCAGTTGCGCGGACTTGTAATGGAAAAATTTCTGAGACCACCAACCACAAAATGGCACCAAGGCTAATGGCAAAACTAATGATATATATAAAAGTACAGCCTACGGCCAGCCATTTGGTGATATCCAGTTGCAGATAAAATGCAAGGCTTAATCCTGTGAGACTGACAGTCATGCCCAATAATCCTGCAAATAATAAGGGCCTTCGTCCTAGCCGGTCTAAATAAAAAACAGCAAACACGGTAGCCAGCACGTTAATTAAACCAATACCAATCGTAGCGACTATGGCACTCGTGGTTGATTCAAAGCCTGCTAACTGAAAAATGGTCGGTGCATAATAAATAATGGTATTGATACCGGTCACTTGTTGGATCAAACCAAGCATCATGCCAAGCAATAAGACAGACAAAATGGGTGCTGAAAAGATTTGTTTTAAGCTTGCTTGCTTGGTACGTAAGGTGTTTTTGATATCATGAATTTCAGGCAATACATTATTTGAATTCCGCAGCTTTTGTAAAATACGAATCGCTTTTTCGATTTTATTTTGTTTGACCAACCAACGAGGACTTTCTGGCAGGAAAAACATACCGAGTGCTAATAGAATCGCAGGGATGACGCCAATTGCAAACATAAAACGCCATGAGCCATCAAATTGAATGAAAGCATAGTTGATCACATATGAAAAGAAAATGCCTAAAGTAATCGCTAATTGATTCAACGTCACCAATTTGCCGCGTATTTGAACGGGTGCAACTTCAGCAATATATAAAGGTGTTGTATAAGAGCCGACACCAATTGCAAGGCCAATAATAATCCGCCCAAGCAATATCATGGCGATATCACCTGCAAGGGTTGCAAGGATAGTGCCGATAATAAAAAGACTGGCGATGATTAACATGGTGCGTTTGCGACCGAATGTATCCGTTAATTTGCCACTACAAAGTGACCCAAACATTGCGCCAAACAATACGCTGCCCACAATCGCTTCTTGCATGGCAGTTGATACCGGAAAGGTTTTGGTGATGAACAATAAGGCACCAGAAATAATTCCCGTATCAAAACCAAACAGTAAACCGGCCACTGCGGCAATAATCGATACTAAAGAAACATAGGATACAGAGTGAGTATGTGATCCGTGAGTCATGAATGATCCTTGTTTTAAGAAAGGGCTACAAATAACATTTTTTTGCTGTTAGTGCAAGTATTCGGATACAATGCGTGCAGTGAAAACGCGAGGATAACGACATGTCTCATCAACCTAAACCAAGTTGGTTTCCAACTGAGTCAATCATTAAACGCTCTCATTTATATGACTGGATGCAACAACAAGGATACCCTGATTATGCTGCATTGTATACTTGGTCACATGAGCACCCTCAGCATTTTTTAGAAACACTCGTGAATACTTTACCCATTATATTTGATCAACCCTACTCTAAAGTCATGGATTTAAGTCAAGGCGTCGAAAAACCACGCTGGTTTAAAGATGGCATGTTAAACATTGCGAACAGTTGTTTTCAAGCGGATGATCATGCCATTGCCATTATTGAACAAAATGAAGCGCTTCGTCTTAGAACAGTGACTTATGCTGAATTGAATACCTTATCCAATCAAATTGCATCGGCGATATTAAGTCGTTATTCGCGTTCTGATCGGTTTGCGATTATTATGCCCATGACAATTGAAGCTGTTGCCATTCACCTAGGTGTGCTTAAAGCCGGTTGTGTAACCATTGCGGTTGCCGAAAGCTTTTCTAAAAGTGAAATTGAAACACGATTGCGTATTGCCAATGCCAATGCTGTGTTTGTGCAAGACCAAATGTTGCGAAATAAAAAAACAGTGTCTTTGTATGAGTCATTGTCGAGCGAGCTGACTTTGCCGATGATTGTCATTGAAACCGGTGCAGGTTGTGTGCTTAAAAAAGAACAGGATGTATCATTTTATGCTTTTTTAAAACAGGGCGTAAACGATTTTAAAGCCGTCTCTTGTCGTCCTGAAGATTACACCACCATTTTATTCTCATCCGGTACGACAGGTACACCTAAAGCCATCCCTTGGACGCATGCCACCCCGATTAAATGTGCAAGTGATGCGTATTTTCATCATGATGTGCATCCGGGTGACCGTTTTTTATGGCCGACTAGCTTAGGCTGGATGATGGGCGCTTGGTTAATTTATGCCACCTTGATTAATAAAGCCACCATTGCTTTATTTGATGGCACACCGAATGATCCAATGCTGGGTCAATTTATACAAGATCAACACATCACGCATGTGGGTGTGGTACCGACCTTTGTGAAACATTGGCGTACGACTCAATGTATGGAAGGTTTTAATTGGTCGTCAATCAAATTATTTACCTCAACTGCAGAATGTTCGAATGCCAGCGACATGCAATATCTTATGTCATTAGCGGGCAATAAACCTGTGATTGAATATTGTGGTGGTACGGAAATTGGCGGTGCCTACATCACCAGTACGTTATTAACACCGCTTGCACCGGCTGCATTCACAGGCCCTGCGATGGGCATACAGTTTTTAATTCTCGATGAGGAAGGCAACGATGCAAAAGTAGGTGAAGTGGTATTATTGCCGCCAGCACTGGGCTTATCAACGGAATTGATCAATACCGATCATCATCAAGCTTATTATGCGGATGTATTAGGCGCTGACCATCACAGCATGACCCTACGTCGGCACGGTGATTTGATCGAGCGGTTTGATAATGGCTTTTATCAACTGCTGGGACGCGCTGACGATACCATGAAAATTGGCGGCATCAAAATCAGTTGTGTTGAAATTGAACGCATGTTAGCAGGTGTATCAGGCATTAAGGATATCGCTTGTGTTGGCGTTGCACCATTCGGTGGTGGCCCAAGTTTGTTGGTTGTTTTCATTACCGAAGAAGATGATCACAAGATCAATAAAGAGGCGCTAAAAGAACAAATGCAACATAAAATTAAAACGGAATTAAACCCATTGATCAAACTTCATGACATCGAAGTGCTGTCGTCTTTACCACGCACCGCATCAAATAAAATATTACGTCGTGTTCTTAAAGCTGATTATGAAAAAAAATTAACGAATAGTTAGCTCTGTTGAAAGAACTGGACATACGTGCTGTATTACGGTACCCATAGTATTAAGTGCCATGACGAGGGTTGATTATGCATGATCGCCACATAAAACAGCACACAAATAAACAATCTGAACAAAATACCATCGTATGGTTTGATGATGGTTATTTAATGTTCGATACAGAAAAAAAACAATACGTTGCTGTGATTAATGCCCCGCCCATTGTAAACCTTGTGTTAACCGCAGGTGGCCCACGCGGACTATACTATATTGGTGGCTTACAAGCATTTGAAGAATGTAAGCAATCTTGTATCAGCGATCAAACCTTGATCGAGCAAGTTGAGACGGTATCCGGTGCATCCATTGGTGCCATCTTCGGCGCTGCCATTGCGAGTGGTATGCATTCTGATGAATTAAAAAAGGCGATTATTCCGGTTGATTTTGGGGAAGCCCTGGGCGATGGGTGGACACCCTCATTACCATTTACAAATGCGCGCATCACGATTTTGCGTGATGGCAAGCCATTATATGAATTAGTACGCAAAAACATTGTTGCTGGGATCTCTGCACGTTTACGTGAGCTTTACAACATCACTTCATTTAAAGCAGAGCATCGTGTTGCTTTAATACGAAAAGCACAACAATTGGGACCAGCACATGAAAAAGTCATCACCGCACTACTGGATGAATTAGAGAAAAGTGCTGAAGGTATTGCACCTGTTATTACGTTTGCGATGTTACATAGTTTGCATTGTCTGCATCCTAAAGTGTTTAAAGAATTATACGTCGCAACCGTTTGTCAAGAACTCGAAAAAAGTGATGTGTGTTATTTAAGCGCAGAAACTGCACCTGATCTTGAAATTGCTCTTGCAGCACTAGCAAGTGCTGCCATTCCTGCGATTGTGAAACCGGTGCCGATTCCAAAACACTACCTCTCATTTTTGCGTGACAAACCCGAAGTCCCTGACATCGTACACATGGTCGATGGCGGCTATCTTGATGCTTCCCCTTATGCAGCCGTTGAAGGCAAACAAAAAAAAGAAATGGGGTTTAATGTCGGCGAATATAATCAAAATTTACACACGGTTATCTTGATGCCTGATGACACGAAAGTGAAAGAAAATCAACATCACAACAAACAAGCACCTCTTTTTAATGGTGCTATGCAACATCAAACACAATCACCTTTATTAAATTATCGTGAACTCATACCGCATGAATTAGCCCCCTTCTCATTCATTGAAAATTGGATTTACAACGTTGTGCCAAGATGGTTTTGTTCGATTCGATCAAATGTCATCTATACAAAAAAATTAGAAGCAAATTTGAGGTTGATTAGGCGCGATTTTTCCCAGCGTGTTGTTGCCTATAATATAAAAATGGAAGATGAGACGCTCATCACTACCTTGGCTTTTAAAGAAGCAAAATCACATGCAGCTGAAATCATTGAAAGAGGACGACAAACGACAAGTGATTATTTGAAGCATCATAATTCAGAAAGTATGTATTATTCGTATCATTCTCTCACTGATTTAATGAAAAATTTGCCCGAAGATAAATACTTATATCTCATTAGAAATAGAAAGCAATTTCGGTTTTTTGATGGGGTTGATTTAGAAACCATTGCTCGTTTACGCGAAAAACACAGGCAAATTCCCGCATCATTATGGCCACAGTATAACCTTTTTTTGAAAACATTTTATCAAATGATCAATGAGATGCATTTTAAACAAAGTGTTGTGAAAGTGCTGCAACAGCACTTTGATATCATTTCAATTGACGATCGTGCAACGGATGAAGTCAAAATGATACGGGCGTTATCCGTCATTTTTGATCATTATACGGATATACAAAAGATGTATGGCGGTGAAGTGCTGCTCACTTTTTTTTGTAATTACTTTAAAAAGCAGATTAACATCTTGAATTGCAGAGACGTCATGCGAGAAGACCTTGTGTTTGCGCAGGAGATGTTTTCCAAAGAGATACAGTCAGAGCATTATAAAGAGCATCACTTTCATGTTGTCTATCAGCGTATCATGTTTATCTTGCAGCAAACAAAATCAAACATCGTCAATCCAGAAGATGATTATAAACGAAAATTTATTCAAACGATTGCCAATGAGATTCAAGATCTAGCTGCACTGCATATTGATGAAAAAAATAAATTGAAACGATTAGAAGAGTACGTGTATGAATCGTATTATAAGGTTTTATATTATAAAGGCACAGATCGCAGTAATTTGGTACAAGCTCTAAAACACATTATTACCTCTCCAAAGTTACTTAATTTACCGTTTTATTACGGCGTCCAGTTGCAAGAGCATGAACATCATTTACCACAATTTAAAGCATATGATGCTAATAATCGATACTTGGATCGTTATCACACCAGTAAATTAAAATGTTTTTTGAATTACACGACGAATATGCTGAATAACGCTTATATCATCTCAAAAAATCATTTTACGTTGTCATTATTTAAACAACATCAGCTATCCTTTGCGAAGTTTTCAAGTGCAAAAGCTGCGACTGTCTATCGCGCGACGGTCAAAACCATGTTGGTGTCGCCTTATGAAAAAGATCATTATCATGCACAGCGATTGAATGAATTCATCACACCCATTGATGTGAGATATGATATCGATCATTCACGTTCATTATTTTACGCATCATCATTACTCACTCGTCTGATGTGGATTACAGCACCACTCGAGGAAAGGCAGCTTTACAAAAAATTAATTGATGCGGTAAAACAATTTATCAGTGATTATACCGTTGAAGATCAATGTAAAGATTCTTTTATTGAAACATTGAAAGGTTTTTTTGATCATCTTAATAAAAAAGACAAACAACAATCAGGGTTTTTTACTTTTTTCTGTGGCCATAGTAAATTGTATTCGCTGTTGAAAAATTTTATTGAAATAGATTTGCACATGACGATTGCAGAAAATAAAGCACAAGCGATCACGTTAACTGTCTGATCGACCCTAAGGTAAATATTCAGCTAAATAATCCGACAATGCTTTTTCTGAAAGCGTTTGCAAATCTTTATGAATGGTTTCTGTGATGTTCGTTTGAACATCTTTATTTAAGTGTTGATTTAATACGCCATGCATATGAGGAGCTGTGATGAGTATCAGTTCTCGATACAAATTATCTTTCTTTGAGCAATTTAATACTTTGGCAATATCACGAGAAAAGCTATCCACTTCATTTTCTTTGGGATCTGATGCTGGTTCATATGCACCACGAGAAGTTTTGACTGACTTGTGATAATGTCCTGGACGGTCGCTGGTGATGTCGCGATTTTTTAAGCGACTTTCTGGGTGGTTGAGTTCTTTAATGAGCGTTAATTTATTTAAGTGCTTTTGATAATGATAGATACGGCAATTATTGGTATTTAGTGTGACAACCCATAACATATTGACCTCCACTATCAGGCTATTTCTTACATTATATCATAAATTTATCTTGCAAAAAACAGCATTAAATTCATCAATATGTTACAATTAAGTAATCGATAAGAGAACACATATGAACATAGAAACATTATTACAGGAAGCTGTAAAAAACGGCGCATCTGATTTGCATTTATTGCCCAATTTGCCGCCTTATCTTCGTATTGATGGTGACTTGCAACCGCTCAAAGATGCCCCTTTATTAACTGCGGACACGATTAAAAGCATCGCACTTAATTTAATGTCAATTGAACAACAAGATAAATTTCATCATGAATTATCCATTGATATGTCCCTCACGTTCAAGGATATTGGCACCTTTCGTGCCAGTATTTTTCATGAAAAAAATGGGGTGGCTTGTGTGTTTCGTGTGATTCCAAGTTGCATTCCGAGTTTCGAAGAATTATCATTACCGCATATTTTAAAAACATTATTGTTGATTCCACACGGATTAATTTTGGTAACTGGCACAACGGGTTCGGGTAAAAGTACGACGCTTGCTGCCATGATCGATTATATTAATTCGATTAGATCATCACACATTATTACCATCGAAGATCCCATCGAATATCAATATGACAATAAGAAATCCATCATTAACCAATTACAAGTGGGTCGTGATACGCCCAGTTTCGCAAACGCATTGCGTGCTTCCTTAAGGCAAGATCCCGATGTGATTTTAATTGGCGAGCTCCGCGATTTAGAAACCATTAACATGGCATTGATCGCAGCAGAGACTGGCCATATTGTGTTATCCACATTGCATGCAAGTTCCACACCACTTGCCATAAGCCGCATCATCGATGTTTTCCCAGCGACTGAAAAAAATCGCATACGTAATTTGCTTGCCGAATCATTGCAAGCCATTATTTGTCAAACACTTCTGAAAAAAGTGGAGAAAGGTCGTATTGCTGCATTTGAAATTATGTTGGTGAACCCTGCGATCCGTCACTATTTAAGGCAAGACATGATTGCACACATGGAAACAGTGATTCAAACCAGTGGCGATATCGGAATGTGTACACTTGAACAATCCATCGATCAATTGGTCAGCAAGAAACTCGTCAATCCTGCCGCTGCAAGAAGTGCGGTGTTGAGCCGTGAAATATATAAAATTCATGTTAAGTAAAAGCTAAGTGGATTAGGCGTTTTTTGCCGTAATCCACCAAATTAAAAAATATCATTATTATTTTTGGTGGATTACGGCAAAAAAACGCCTAATCCACCCTACTATTTTCCTACTATTTCCTTAGTCCTTATTGTACGCAAGTGAGCACGTACGTAAATCAACCACTTTAGTTTTGCGTGACCACTTATAGCCAAACCACAAGACAATGAAAACAGGTAATCCAATATACGAAACAAAAATGCCATACCAGTCAATCTGCTCTTTCACGAAGGCTTGATAATTTTGTCCGCCGATGACAATCAAACACATGGCAAACGCAAGTATTGGCGCATAAGGATAGCCGCGTGCAACGTATGGTAATTTGCTTAAATCACCTCCTTGCAGAACGTATGCTTTCCTAAAACGATAGTGGCTGATGGCAATGCCAAGCCATGCGATGAACCCTGATAAACTGGATGCATTTAACAACCAAAAGTAGACTGTACCATTGCCAAATAAAGATGATAAAAAGGCAAGTAAGCTAATCAATGTGGTGGCCAATAAAGCATTAAATGGTACGCCGCGTTTATTGACATAAGAAAATAATTTGGGCACATGTCCTTGTTTACCCAGGTACCAGAGCATACGCGTTGCGGCATACATGCCTGAGTTACCTGCCGATAAAATCGCAGTCAAGATCACTGCATTCATGATGGAGGCAGCAGGGCCAATGCCAATTTCTTTGAAGACTAAAGTAAAGGGACTCACATTGACATCATTACTTTTTAAAAGCGGTGAAGTATAGGGAATAATTAAGGTGATGACAAAAATGGATAGAATAAAAAATAATAAAATGCGCCAAAAGACTTGTTTCACTGCTTTTGGGATGGTTGTTTTGGGGTTTTCACTTTCACCTGCTGCAATCCCAATCAGCTCAGTGCCTTGAAACGAATAACCTGCAATCATGAAAGCGCCGAAAATGGCACCATAACCATTATGAAAGGGCCCATCGCCAATGGTCCAGTAACGAAAGCCAGTAGTGAGCACATCATGAGCAAAAAACGCGATGCATAAACCGACCACAATAAAAATGACAATCGTGCTCACTTTTATGAAAGAAAACCAATATTCCGCCTCACCGAATGCACGGGCAGATAGTGCATTAATACTGAAAAACGTGAGTACAAAGAGAGAACACCAAATAAATGGACCGCTCTCAGGAAACCAATAACGCATAATCAATGATGCCGCAGAAATTTCTGAGGCAACCGTAATTGCCCAGTTGTACCAATAATTCCATCCTAATGCATAGCCGAGAGCTGGATCGACAAAACGGGAAGCATAAACATAAAACGAACCAGTTGATGGCATAAATGCCGACATTTCACCAAGGCTGGTCATTAAAAAGTACACCATTAAGCCCATCAGTGCATAAGCTGTTAATGTTCCACCAGGACCTGCTGTGGCAATCGCATTGCCACTGGCTAAAAATATGCCTGTGCCAATTGCACCGCCAATGGCAATCATGTTTAACATGCGCGGCGTCAAGTTGCGTTTTAAGGTCGTGTCGTGTTGTGCTGATTCAACTTTACTAGTATTTGTCATTTGCTAGATTCTGTACAAAATTTGCCAAAGATCAATCATGAACCGATACTGGTTCCATTGAATCGTCCAATCTATACCAACATCGTATGACAACACAAGCAAATTCTGATGTCAGCATGAATCGTTGAAATTCTAGTTAAAACTATAAGATCGCACTATAATGTGCTTTCCACAGCCACAAGGAATTGCCCATGTCTTATATTATGCCATTGACTGAAATCAATTTGTCTCATCATGCACTAGTTGGGGGTAAAAATGCATCTTTAGGAGAAATGTTACAAAATTTATCGCATTTAAAGATTTTAGTGCCATCCGGCTTTGCCATTACCACCGCTTTTTACCGTGCATTCATGCAAGAAAATGACATTGATACCTTGATGAAAAAAGAATTATCACATATTCGCAACAACAATTATAAATCAATCAAATCAGCAAGTGAGCGGATTCAAAAGACCATTTTGCGGGGACATTTTAATCCTGACTTTATGCAAAAGTTAAAGGCATCCTACCTTGCTTTAGGTTCACCCATTGTTGCTGTGCGCTCTTCTTCGCTTGATGAAGATACCGGAGTGGTTTCTGCAGCCGGCATGCAAGAAACGTACTTGAATATTAGCGGCATCAAAGACATTGTGTCTGCTTGCAAATTAGTTTTTGCATCACTTTTTTCAGCACGGGCATTATCTTATCGATTACATCAACATTTAAACATGAATAAAATTGCCATCTCGATTGGCATTCAACCTATGGTACGCAGTGACAAAGGAGTCAGCGGTGTCATGTTTACGCTTGATACTGAATCGGGTTTTGATCAAGTGGTGTTAATTTCCGCAGCTTATGGTTTAGGTGAGGGTATTGTCAAAGGAGAAGTTAACCCCGATGAATTTCTCATCTATAAACCCAATATCAATAATAATAAACAAGCAATCTTAGAAAAACGTTTGGGAGATAAATTGTCGAAAGTCATTTATCGTTCATCTCACAATCCCAAAATGGCGACCAAAACAGTTTCCGTACCAAAGCGAGATCGCAATCGTTTTTGTTTAACGGATGATGAAGTCAGTTTACTGGCTAAACAAGGCATGTTACTTGAAAAGCACTACGGTAGACCGCTTGATATTGAGTGGGCGAAAGATGGCATCACCGGCGAATTTTACATTTTACAAGCGCGGCCTGAAACAGTGACTTATAAAGATGCCAATCGAAATGTCCTTGAAAAGTATACTCTGCAGAAAAAATCAACCGTTTTAATTTCAGGACAAAGCATCGGACAAAAGATTGGTCAAGGTAAAGTTAACGTGATTCATCACCCATCACACATGGATGTGTTAAAAGAAGGGGAAGTATTGGTGACCGAAATGACCAACCCTGATTGGGAACCGATTATGAAAAAAGCATCTGCGATCGTGACCAATCGCGGTGGGAGGACTTGTCATGCAGCGATCGTTGCAAGAGAGTTAGGAATACCGGCTGTTGTGGGTTGTCACAATGCAACTAAAAAATTAAAATCAGGTAAATCAGTTACGGTATCTTGTGCAGAGGGGCAAGTGGGTTATGTGTACGATGGTCGATTACCCATTAAAATTAATAAAATTGCACTTGATGACATGCCAACGTTACCGCTTAAATTATGCTTAAATTTAGGTAATCCCGAAAAAGCATTCACGCATCAATCGTTACCCAATGATGGTGTGGGCCTTGCTCGTATCGAGTTTATTATTAGTGAAATGATTGGTGTGCACCCAAATGCCGTTCTTGCTTATCCTAAAATAGCAAGTCCTGTGAAAAAACAAATTGAAAAACGCATTCTTGGCTATAAAAATCCAGTTGAATTTTATGTTGAAAAACTGAGCCAAGGCATTGCCATGATTGCAGCAGCATTTCATCCTAAACCCGTTATCTTACGGTTCTCCGATTTCAAATCTAATGAATATGCCAATTTAGTGGGTGGAAAATTATTTGAACCCACCGAAGAAAATCCCATGATTGGATTTCGCGGCGCATCACGTTACTATGATCCATTTTTTCTTAACAGTTTTAAATTAGAATGTGCGGCGATTAAAAAAGTTCGAGAGAAAATGGGATTACATAATGTCGATGTGATGATTCCATTTGTGCGCACGGTGGATGAATTGAAACGTGTGCTTGCTGTCATGAAAAGCAGTGGTTTAGAACGTGGAGTGCATGGATTGAAAGTAATTATGATGTGTGAAATTCCATCGAATGTCATTTTAGCAGACGAATTTTTAGCTCTCGTTGATGGTTTTTCAATCGGGTCGAATGATTTAACGCAATTGACTTTAGGTCTCGATCGTGATTCCTGTATGGTAGCAAGATTATTTGATGAACGTAATGATGCTGTGAAACGTTTAATGGCAACGGTCATTGCAGCATGCAGAAAACAAAACAAATACATCGGTATTTGTGGTCAAGCGCCTTCTGATTATCCGGAACTTGCAACATGGCTGATGCAAGAAGGCATCCATGCACTGTCCTTAAATCCTGACACCATTGTGAGCACCTGGGTACGTTTCGGTAAGTTGCACGAAACCTGATGGTGATGATGAGAGCTGCGTTTGTGCCATGCAAATAGGCATACTCGCACTGATTCGGCTTGTGTCTTCTCCAATCGAATGTGGAATAGGTATGGGGGCTGATTTGGGGGGAAAACGAAAGTCAGGACGATTTTGTTTGCTGATGATGGATTGGATAGCGTGTGTTGATGTCGGGCGAGCGTTTTGGTTTTGCACGGGTTGAGGTTTCTCTTCATCAAGATCATCATCGCAGCACGCGCATTCAATTTTTTTTGTCAGCCAATTGCCAAAATGCATTAATTTATTGCAAATGTAATTACCAGCAACAAGCCCAACAATGCTGCCGACGATGGCACCGACTGCACCGCCAATTAACATGCCAACGGGACCAGCACTGAAAACACCAATAATGGATCCAAGCACTGTACCACAAGCTGCAAAGAGATTAATGCGTTGGCTCCAAGGTACCTGGTCTTGACCGTTGCTCTCTTTATCGCAACAACCCTGAGTTTTGTTTTGATGTTGTTTCCAAAGGTAATAGCAAAAACCAATGCCGCCTGTCATGAGCGTGCCAACATTCGCTCCTAATTGTTGTGAGCCTTCTAGTGTTTCTTCAAAGCCATAACCCACTAATGTGCCCATCCCCTCCCCTGCAATACCGCCATAACGTATACTGTTATACCAACTATTATCGTCTTTACCAGCTTGCTCCATTTTGTTCGTGATGGAAGGGCCTGTTAGTGCTAAGGCAATGGCGCCAATGCCCGCGCCCAATCCCATGCCAATGGTAGTAAAAACAAGCGCAGTCCCGGGGAGTGGAATCAAAAACCCAATGATAAACCCAAGAATTCCACCGATGGTTGAGCCCAGTAAGGCACCTGTTTTGGCATAACCCAGTCGATAACTGGTATCTCGTTCAGGATAAATTTTATTAATCACAGGTACGGCTATTCCTGTACCCACGCTGCCGAGTAAACCGCCTATCGCAGAACCGAGTGCAATACCTATCGGCATTGTAAAAGGCAGTGGAATCAAAAGGCCAATGATGCCACCTATTGCTGCCCCGACTAATGCACCAATACCGCCGCCAGTAAACATATAATTGCTCCAACCTTCTTTTTTGCCTAACGTTAATAATGGCTGATCACATTGGATATGACTTGTGATGATGACGACGATTAAGCCAACGAGTGACCCGACGACATAGGACAAGAGACGTTTCAACGGCGATAATAAGGGCGGTATAAATGAAAAAACAATGGTCGCTATATTTTGACAGGCAAGGCTCGCCACTGCAAAACGGTGATACCAGTCATTTAATTTTATTTTGACTTGGCCGTATGATGTTTTGCGTTGTGTTCTTTTCCTAACATACCAAATGATTGCGGCGATAATACTCAAGACTAAGCCGATCAGCATGCCATAGCCTTGTTCTAAGGATTCATTGTCGTTCCCTAAAGGTTCTGCGATCTCTTGCACTTCTTCCATAGTTTGCGTCATGACAATATTGGTTGTGATCGCACCCATTGCGGTGCCAACTGTGCCCCAGACCTCTAAACCTTCTTTGATTTGTGATATGATTTCTTCTTTTGGTAGTTTGTCCTGCGAGAAATACGTTTGATTGAAACTAAATTGTCTAGCTTTTGGCCTGTTATTGATATTGGTGATACGTTGGCTTTGAAAACGATCGAACATTCACTCGCGCTCCTTTATGTTATGTTACGAGTTTAGTGTGCAGCTCAACTGCGCATATAATATGAAAATCTTTACTAGAATAAAAGCCAGATAGTCATGAAGAAAAAAAATAATGATCGTCAAAAAGAAACTAGCGAATCGATTTCTGCTGTTGTCGAACGTATTACGTTTTACAGTGAAACATCAGGATTTGGTGTATTACGTGTCAAGGCAAAAGGCCACCATGAGTTGGTGACTGTTGTCGGCCATATGGCAACCATTGCACCTGGGGAGACCATTAATGCAAAAGGCAGTTGGGTCAATGATAAAAAACACGGCTTGCAATTTCAAGCATCACAATTAGCAATTTTGCAACCCACTTCTATTGAAGGCATAGAAAAATATTTAGGATCAGGCATGGTCAAAGGCATTGGGCCTTTTTTCGCGAAAAAATTAATTCAAGCTTTTGGTGATGCCGTTTTTGATGTGATTGAAACAGAACCGCATCGTTTAATGGAATTAGAAGGCATTGGCGAAAAACGTAAAGAGCAAGTCATTGCAGCATGGAGCGAGCAAAAATCCATTCGCAATATCATGATTTTTTTACAAACACATGGTGTCGGTACGGCACGAGCTGTGCGAATTTATAAAACGTATGGTGATTCAGCCATTGAAAAAGTACAAGAAAATCCTTATCGTTTAGCCCATGACATACATGGTATTGGTTTTAAAACCGCAGATGCACTTGCCATGCGTTTGGGCGTTGAAAAAGAATCCATTTTGCGCGCTGAAGCAGGCGTGCGTCATGTGTTACAAGGGTTATGTGAACATGGGCATTGTGCTGTAAAATTTGATGATTTAATCGCAGAGAGCGTTTCATTACTCGAAATACCGGAATCGACGATTAAGCTTGGTTTACAACAACAACTCGATGTAGGCAATATCATCTTAGACACGATTAATCAGAACGCTTGTGTATTCCCTGTTTCTTTATATCAAGCTGAAACGGGTGTCGCAAAACAATTACAACGTTTAAAAGCCAATCCTGTTCCATGGAAAAGCCCCAATTTAGTTGAGGTCATACCATGGGTTGAAAAGAAAACAGGCTTATCATTATCTGCATCACAAAAAGAAGCTATTATTTCAGTGTTGAATCATAAGTTATCGATTATCACAGGCGGGCCTGGTGTGGGTAAAACCACGGTGGTCAACAGCATTTTAAAAATTTTGCAATCTAAACAAATGTCAGTCCTCTTGTGTGCGCCAACGGGTCGTGCTGCAAAACGCTTATCAGAAACAACACGTATGACAGCCAAAACCATTCATCGCTTATTGGAATTTGATGCTAAGAGGTTTTCGTTTCGTCACAATCAAGATCATCCATTGTCTTGTGATGTGTTAATCATTGATGAATCATCCATGATTGATATTGTGTTGTTGTATCATTTACTAAAAGCAGTGCCTGATTCAGCCGCCGTTATTTTTGTGGGCGATGTGGATCAATTGCCATCAGTCGGTCCTGGCGCTGTGCTTGCTGACATGATTCGATCGCAAGCGATTACAACTGTTAAGCTGACCGAAATTTTTAGACAAGCCATGCATTCTAAAATTATTTTAAATGCGCATCGTATTAATCAAGGCTACATGCCAGCCAATAATGAAAAAGACAGTGATTTTTATGCTATTTATGTTGATTCTCCTGAAGAGATCGCAGAACAACTGCTGAGTTTAGTGAGTACACGTCTTCCAAAGCATTATCAGTGCAATCCAATCACTGACATTCAAATTTTGACACCCATGAATAGAGGCGGTCTTGGTACCAGTGCGCTCAATGTGACCTTGCAAAAACAATTGAATGGCGCAGCAGAACCGACCATCATGCGTTTTGGCACCACTTTTGCACCTGGCGATAAAGTCATACAGTTGATCAATAATTACGATAAAGACGTATTTAATGGCGATATTGGTTTTATTACCCAAGTGAATTTAGACGATGGTACCTTAAAAATTGCATTTGATCAGCGTGTACTTGCTTACGAGTTTAATGAATTGGATGAAATTGGTTTAGCGTATGCGATCAGTATTCATAAAAGTCAGGGTTCGGAGTTTCCAATTATTGTCTTGCCAGTTGCGATGCAGCATTATGCATTATTAGCAAAAAATTTACTTTATACGGGTGTCACCAGAGGTAAACAGTTGGTGGTGCTGGTTGGGCAAAAAAAGGCAGTTTGGATGGCAATCAACAACAAAGAATCTGATCAAAGGCTAACCAATTTATCAGCTAGATTACAATCCTAATGTGCAGCGCTTGCTCCTTTTGCGTAAAATCGGTAATCTAAAAGATGGTTATAACCTAATCGTTTGATAGGAAGCAAAACATGATATTAGTCCACTCTAAGGAAAGCGGGTTTACACTGATCGAATTGGCGATTGTGATCGCCATCATTGCAATTTTAGCAGTGGTTGCATTACCCAAATTTATTAGTTTATCTTCAAATGCTAATACGGCAGCAACCAATGCGGTGGCGGGTGCACTGAGTTCTGCAAACTCAAATAATTATGCTGCAAGAAGCTTAAGTAGTTCATTGGGCAATGCGGTTGCAAACTGTACAGACGTTGCGACGGCGTTACAAGGCGGTTTACCGACGGGCTACACGATTACTTCAGCGGCAGTTGCAGCAGGTTCAACGGTTAGTTGCACCCTCACAGGCCCCGGTAGTACGACAGCTACGTTCACTGCTACGGGTATCAGCTAATTCTTGAAGCATGGTCCCATTCTATTAAGAATTGGGACCAATATCTTTGAATGCTCAATGACAAGCAATGCCGTGTTTTTCGCAAATCCCATCTAAAAATATCCACTGCGCTTTCGATGCTTCACGTGTAGCGCGTATCGCAGCATCTTTATCCGTGATTTTGGTTTTAATTAATTCAGCGACTCGCCCTGCATGTTCCACATCATATTCTTGATGTGCTGTAAAGAATTCCAAGGTGTCTCTATCCGTAATACCATAATGTTGTTTTAAGCCTGCAATTTTAGAAGCGGCGACATCTGGGACTTGTGACTCATAGGCAAATAATGCACAAAGGCCATCACGCCAATCACGCTCAGCCAAATGGTAAAATTGGTTTACCAAGTGTTCAGTTTCAGGATAAGATGTTGCATTTTTGACTTCTTCAGTGGATGCGCCCAAACCTTGTGCAAATTGCAGCCATAATATGGGGTGGGCTTTGCCATGAATTTCTTCATCGACTAAATTATGAACTAATTCTTGTCTCGTTTCGAGATCATCACATTTGCTATGTACGCTAGAAATAAAGCGTGGGAAAGAAGTGACTTGTTGATAATATTGTATTGCATAGTCTTTTAACGCATCCATGCTGAGTGTACCTTGTGACCATGCTTGGTAAAAAGGATGGGTGAGTAAATTATACTCATTAATAATGGATTTTAATTCATCAATAATATTCATATTGCCTCCTAAATGGACGGTAGTTGCAAAAACCGCAATGTTGCTGCCATACTTTATCGCAATCTATCACAAAATTAAAGGAATGAAATGATGTCTAATATGCGACCAACAGGTAAATTGGCTTTGCAAACGATTGCCATGCCCGCCGACACCAATGCCAATGGTGATATTTTTGGTGGTTGGTTAGTATCGTTGATGGATATGGCTGCTGGCATTGAAGCAAAACAGCGCGCAAAAAGTCGGGTGGTGACCGTTGCCATTGATTCATTAGTCTTTTTAAAACCCGTGAATGTGGGTGATACAGTGACTTGTTATGCAGAATTAGTGAAAGTTGGCAAGACCTCACTGCAGTTTAAAATGGAAGTGTGGACAACTTCATTTATTGAAGAACATACGAAGCAAGTCGCACAAGGTCTCTTTACTTTTGTTGCGATTAATGAAGCACGCAAACCTCATCCGGTGGATCGCACGTAACATGATGAGATTATTGTGGGCTCATCACAACATTGTTTGTTGTCGATGCATCAGCCTCTTCATGTTTGGCGACTATTTCTCGCACGGTCTGAAATAACAGACTGTCATGTTCTGCCCGGTTATTCGGGATGTTTTTTTCATCGATGTATTGTAATGTCACTTCATTTAAAATGAGGCTTTTGACATCATCGGGCAGATTACGAAAAATCGGATGTTTACCCAGTGCAATGGCGCCCCATGTTCGTTCGGTGATTAACCGTTCAATATTCGCCTCCTTGACATTGCGTGTATGATAATCAGTGAGATTACGCAGTGCATTTTTGACAAGTTCTTGTAAATGATGCACCAACAAATACGAATTAGCATGTTTACTATTTTCTTGTGGATCCAATTTTGCTTTTGCATAATATGTGAAAAGAGAACTTGCAATAAAGCCACCTACTACCGTGATAAATGATAAACCACCTGTCATCACCACGGCTGTTGTACCTAAGACTACCATGCCTGTATCGGCATAATCTTTATTATTATTGCGCATCTGGTCTAATGTGTAATGATCATTTGTCATTGTTGCATTAACGTATTCTTGCATTTTTTTGAGTAAATTAATGCAATCTGTTACTTCAGTGATACGCTTTTGATCAGAGGGAGGGTTTGGATTATTAAATTTTTTTACTTCGCGATTGATTTTTTTTAGTAAGTTGTCGATGATGGTGAATTTTTGAAAATCGAGTGAGCCTGCGCCACCATTTGCCTTGTAATGTGCATCTAGTAAGTCTTTTTGTTTTTCTAACAGTTGTAATTGATTCACGATGTCCAGTAAGTCGCTTGATTGTGTAAAGCGCGTCACAGGTTTGTCAGCTGTTGCATTGCTAAATGTATTCACGATGCTGCGGAACATAAATATCCCTCCTTGCTCATTCAGTCATTTATTATTACTCAATTATTACCGCAAAATCGTTGAAAAAACAAAGGGTTTTGTCATAATCAAGTGAGAATGATCATGACTTATGTTTAATAAAGGTTCCTTCATTATATTCTTGAAAAGCTTGGCGCAATTCTTCATGCGTGTTCATCACAATGGGGCCATACCATGCAATGGGTTCATTCAATGGTTTTCCTGAGACTAATAAAAAACGTACTGAATGTTGATTCGTGCTAATCGTAATATGTGTGCCATTTTTTTTATATAAGATGAGTGTGCCATCACGACATGGACAGGTCGTACTCATATCAAAGTAATTCGCGCCACTTGCATCATGCGAAAAGGGTTCACGCAAATGATCAAAATACGCTTCACCATCGATCACATATGCAAAAACAGTGTGATTTTGATCAACCAAATGAGTAAAGGATTTTCCAGCAGGCAATTCAACATCAAAATATTCTGGCGCGATCATAATATCATGCACAGGCCCTTTGCTACCTTCAATTTCACCACAAATGATGCGGACCGTGGCGCCATCTTGCATGCGTACGATTGGTATGTCTTTTTTCTTAATCCCACGGTAACGAGGGTCTATCATTTTTGATGTTTTTGGCAGATTGGCCCAGAGTTGAAAACCAAGCATTTGTCCTTTGTTATTGCCTTTTGGCATTTCTTGATGAATGATGCCACTGCCAGCTGTCATCCATTGAATGTCACCGCTTGCAATATTGCCTTGGTGCCCCATGCTATCACCATGTTCAACATCGCCTTCCAACACATAAGTGATGGTTTCGATGCCACGATGTGGGTGCCAAGGAAATCCTGCTTTATAATCAGCGGGATTTTCCGAACGAAAATCATCAAGCAATAAAAAAGGATCTAAAAGGGGTACTTCATGAAAACCAAATACACGCTTTAAATGCACACCGGCACCTTCAATGGTCGGTTCACTCTTCCAAATTTTATCAATGGTACGTTGATTTTGAACGTTTTGCATAGTTGTCCCTTTTATGACATACTCCTAATGGTTATTTTAGCCAACACATTGAGTGATCACAACTTGTTTTAATCATGGAGGAAATGATACGCATGAAGCGACTAAACTCATTTTTTATTTTCTTTTCGATCTTTTTTTACTCATTCACGACATATGCTTGGGACCGTCTTCCGCATATGGTTATAGCAAGCATTGCTTATCAAAATTTAACGAGCAAAGCACAAACTAATGTTAATCAATTGGTGGCAACGTTAAAAAACGAATATCCTGACATGACATCCTATTTACGTTTAGGTTATTGGGCTGATGAAATTCGTGCAGAAAAAGTTGGCGCATTCTCAAGCTGGCATTTTATTGATAATGCATGGAGTGGTGATGGCACGCCAATAAAAAATGTGATTACAACAGATAATGCAGTATGGGCAATTGGTGTCTCAGAAACGCCTATTGGCAATACAGCGTTGTATCCTATCGATCGCGCTCGTTTTCTTGCATTTCTTACCCATATTGTCGGCGATATTCATCAACCTTTACATTCATCAACGCGTTTTTCCGCAAAATTTCCAAATGGTGATGCAGGCGGCACGCACTACAATATTGTTTATAATGGTTCAAGTGATGGCATTCATTATTTCTGGGATGGTGGCGTAACATTCTTTAATTCGCCTGACACTGAACAAAATGCAACGCAGCTTGCCAATCAAATTATGCAGGCTTATCCGCCCAGTTATTTTGGGAATAAAGTGAATGATTTAAATCCTGCAAATTGGTCGCAAGAAGGATTAGCGATCGCGCAATCATTTGTCTATACGATACCAGAAGGTGGTACGCCGACTGCTGCTTACATCGCAACTGGCAGACAAATTTCGCAGCAGAGAGTGGCTTTGGCTGGCTATCGCTTGGCAGCTGTTTTGAATCAATTATTAGGCTAATGCTATTCATTTTGCAAAGGAATGATATATGAAAAAATTTACTATTAATCTTATTTTTTCTCTCGCGCTTTTCCTACCCTTTTCTACTTATGCTTGGAACCAACTTGCACACATGACGATAGCAACCATAGCATATCAACATTTAAACGCAAGCACACTGACAAAAGTTAATACTTTAGTCCAAGCGTTTAGCCAGGAATATTCCGACATGAATTCCTTTGTTGCTATGTCATATTGGGCAGATCAAGAACGTATGACTTATGGTGTGACCGCTTATAATCGTTGGCATTACTATTTACATGGATTTAGTACAGATGGCACACCGGTATTAAATACGATTGCAAATGACAGTGGTGCAAAGATCATGAGTGTCGCTGAAAATACCATTAAATTAACATCCGTGAATCAATTTGATCGTGCACGATTCATGGCGTTTGCCATTAATATCGCAGGTGACATGCATCAACCGTTATATACATCCAACCTTTTTTCTAGCGCTTTTCCAAATGGAACAAACGGTGGCACGAATTATTTGATTAATTACAATGGGGCAAGTGTTGATTTGCAATCCTTCTGGGACAGTGGTTTAGGATTGTTTAATGCAGCGCCCACTACTCAAAATGCTGCAGCTCACGCAGCCACGATTACAGCATTATATCCACCCAGTTATTTTGGTTCAAAAGTCAGTGATATGTCAGCAGGTGATTGGGCAAATGAAGGATATAAAGATGCACAGCAATTTGTTTATACTGTTGCTGCTAATTCAACGCCGAGTGCAGCCTATATTCAAACAGGCCAACAAATGGCTCAGCAACGCATCGCATTAGCTGGATATCGCTTGGCAAATTACTTGAATACCTTACTACCTTAACTGATTTTCTATTCTGATGTCGCAAAAGGCCGTGTGATCATGGCCTTTTTTATGGATTTATAATTCTTTTTGAAATTGTACCAATAAAGCACTGCTCAGAATAATAACCGCACCGATTAATTGTAAATGCGAGATGGATTCATCAAGTAACACTATTCCTACTAATACTGTGACGAGGGGTTCCAGTACGGAAATGATCGATGCGCGCATTGAACTCACGTATTTTAATCCTTTGAGCATTAATTGAATGGGTAGAGCGGTTGCTAGAATGCCTAATGCAATAAGATAAACCCACGTTTTTATCGAAGTGGGCAATATAAAACTGTTCGATGATACGGACAGTAACAGAAAAATAAAGGCGCATCCAAAACACACGATTGCCGTTAACACATTTTCATCAACAGGCTGGGATGTAATGTGTTTGCTGCCAATCACATAAAACGCATAACAAACTGCCGCAATGACACCAAAGAAAATCCCTGTGATATTCACTTGGTTCGTTGAAAAATCTTGTAATAAAATGAAACCGATCATCATCATCATTAAGGTTAACAGTATTCCTTTATTAAATGATTTTTTTTGGATTAACCAAGAAGATAAAGCGACTATGATAGGGTATGAGAAAAAGATTACCATTGCTAATCCTGTGCCAGTGTACTGACTCGCTATAAAATAAAATACGCTTGAACCAGCATAACCAATCGCACCGAGTATAAACATGAAAAAAAGTGTGCGCTTATCAAGAAAATGTGCCATCTTACTTGATGACGTATTTTTGAATACACAAAAAATAATCCAGCTGCCCGCGAGGACAAAACGCCAAAATAACATGGTCGCAATGGAAATATTGTCTTGTAGTATAGTCGTACCCAGAAAGCCTAAAAACCCATATAAAATACCTGAAGCTGCAACAAGCAGGCTGGCTTGAAAAATTTTATTATCAGTTTTTGTCATGTTTGATGCCTTAACTAGCTAAAACAGTATCAAAAAAGCGGCAGTTGGTATTGGCTAAATTTAATACAGCCCATATAGCCCAAATTTTTAGTTTATGATATACTATATCTAATGCTGAATAAATTAAATATAATTTGCTGAAAATCAGTATTAAATTATTTAGATACGGATAGGGGTATTGTTAATGTATTAACGAGTTCACATTACTTCACTTAAAAGGAGAGTCACCATGGGAAATGATCCACGCCACAATCCAAATCAAAATCCACAAAACCCAAAACAACATGAACAACCAAAAAACCCAAACCAACAACCAGGAGGTC
>Ga0207073_1006_pt2 | contig 46761 bp, 40 predicted proteins | sample Alteio_BWMinHeat_65_FD_153575 | JGI IMG/M metagenome (GOLD analysis project Ga0207073, IMG submission 153575) | Enriched cells from forest soil in Barre Woods Harvard Forest LTER site, Petersham, Massachusetts, United States -... | ecosystem: Environmental > Terrestrial > Soil > Temperate forest >...
GACCGATTCCAGGAGCCAGCTGTTGAAATGAGTGGATAATTTGATCTCTAATAGTATTAATAGAATTTTGTCCTTCTAAATCTCCGACACAATTCAATAACTCAGGTAAAGCCTGAATTATTTCAGCAAGAGATGCTCTCATCAAAAATATATTGTAATTACAAATATCAGCATTTGGAAATTTAATTACATTCGTTGTATTTTGATTAAAACCACGCCCATGCAGTGCTTGTATTAGTTGTTGATTATCCTCAATAGTTATTTCATGTCTAGTTTGAATTGGAGCGGTATGACCAGCTCTCAAATCAATAGAAAATGTACCATCATTATAGCCATATAATGCAATTTCATGAATATGTACTGGATTATTATTAATATAAGTCCTCCGTCTATTTACTTCACCACCTGAATGATATACAGACCACATATCAGCGTCTATACGCCATCCCATTTGATTTTGCTGATGATGCGTCATTTGAGCTTGTTGTTGCTGTGCTACTTGATGTTGCTGCTGAAAAAGACCAGGACCTTGTCCCATTGCTGGCGCTGCTATTTGATTTGGATTTATTCCCATAGCAAGCAAATCGTCTGCAGTAGGGTTGGTTGGCTGCGCAGGCTGAGGTTGAGCTTGTGGAGTAATTAGACCGATTCCAGGAGCCAGCTGTTGAAATGAGTGGATAATTTGATCTCTAATAGTATTAATAGAATTTTGTCCTTCTAAATCTCCGACACAATTCAATAACTCAGGTAAAGCCTGAATTATTTCAGCAAGAGATGCTCTCATCAAAAATATATTGTAATTACAAATATCAGCATTTGGAAATTTAATTACATTCGTTGTATTTTGATTAAAACCACGCCCATGCAGTGCTTGTATTAGTTGTTGATTATCCTCAATAGTTATTTCATGTCTAGTTTGAATTGGAGCGGTATGACCAGCTCTCAAATCAATAGAAAATGTACCATCATTATAGCCATATAATGCAATTTCATGAATATGTACTGGATTATTATTAATATAAGTCCTCCGTCTATTTACTTCACCACCTGAATGATATACAGACCACATATCAGCGTCTATACGCCATCCCATTTGATTTTGCTGATGATGCGTCATTTGAGCTTGTTGTTGCTGTGCTACTTGATGTTGCTGCTGAAAAAGACCAGGACCTTGTCCCATTGCTGGCGCTGCTATTTGATTTGGATTTATTCCCATAGCAAGCAAATCGTCTGCAGTAGGGTTGGTTGGCTGCGCAGGCTGAGGTTGAGCTTGTGGAGTAATTACAGGTACATTCTTATATCTTTCTGCTCGTATCGCTTCTTCTATTCCTTTGATATTTTTATTTTCTTCTAAAAAGTTTTTGATTTCCTCTTCAATTTGGTCATGTACTTGTACAAGCGATGGAATTTTTTTTACGTCATCAAGGCTAAGAGGGGTTTTTTTAATTGGATTTTTCCCCGTTTTGATAGCGCATAGCTCAACAAAGTTGCGTTCTACTGGACTAGAAGTTCCCTCGATCATGATTGGATCAAGCAATATGCAGCCCGTAAGATTTGAGACAAATCCGAGCTCGGTCATTTTCTTTAGAAAGTCTTCAATTAGCTCCTCTTTGGTCTTTTGAGTTGATTTCATTTTAGCACCTCTTCTTTATGTGTTTATATTAATAATAGCATATGATTCAAAAAAAATTGGTTAAAATTATATAAATCACATAAAATCATATGGTTGTAGGCATCTTCGCTCTCTGTATTGTAATTAAGTGCGTCAGTGGCGAGATGTTTGGTTCTGTGTGATCTTTCTGCAAGCTTGCAGAAAAATCACTTGGATTCTAAGATTACTTTTAATTTGTGCTGTATTTAGTCGTAAAACTTGCGCAATATTTACCAGTGAGTAACGATCAATGAGTGTTTTTACTTCATCCCACAAATGCTGAGGGATTCTTTCGCGCTGCTTCGTTCGAGTTGAACGCCAATGTTCAAAATGGGATTTAACATCATCAAGGGATAACAAGTTTTCCTGCATAACATATGCCTCGAGTAATAATATTAAGGCACAGACTAATCAATTTGTTATGTGGATTTCACGCAACCTTGCCGTAAGGACACAATAATTCCGAACTGGGAATTACTTACTATAAAAATCAATAGGATATTGAGTGAAAATGACGCATATTCAATTTTTATGCTCATAATATAGACAATTATGAAGATTTGCTGTAATATTACCATCATACTATAATTCCGAGGAGTTATTTCATGGCACACAACCGAAATCAAAGACAAGAAACAAAAGAAACACGAGAAAACAATGTACGAATAGAAAAATATCAACAACCGCATGGTCACCCATATTTGCCCTTTTTATTTTACCTCGAGCATCAAGGAAAATTACCTTCACATGAAGAATTAGAAAAGAAATTAGGGTCTCACCCTTCAGAAGCGGACATTCTGGATGTATATAAGCAAGTACTCTCTCCAGAGGATTTAGCTGATTTAGAAGATTCAGTCTATTTATCAAATTCTTCTGGTAATTGTTATGGCCTTGTTAAGGAAGAAGCTGTGAATGCATTGACTAAGGAGAATTTCGGAAAATTTCCAATTGATAATAAAAAGCGGTTTAGGAAGGCAATTAAATATCAACAACAATACTACCAGAATGTTGAAAAATCGATTAAGGAATCTAACAAAGAGAAATTCTCAAATTTAGATTTTAACCAACCGATGGAAGGTGATGATCTAAAGCGGTTTAAACGGGAAATTGAAGAATTAAGACAACCAATTGAAGATCGAATAATACACGATCTGAAAGAATCTGAACATCATTCGTTAGAAACAGAAACTGGAAAAAAGCTTATTGTTAAAACAAGTCAATATAAACGGCCTTCATTTTTTAGTAATTTGTTGCACGCGGGTGCCTTGGGTAATCCAACTGCATTTGAGAAAATAAAAAAACAACTGTCAGATTGTGCTAATAACAATATGGGTAGTGATGTTTGTGCTGTGATAAATATTTTAACTTATGAATATAAACCAAATTGGTATGACAGTGAGACACGGCAAGCTAGTCATTCAACCTTATTTTTTCGAAAGCAACGCAAATCAAATCCAACACAGAGTAAATGTCTTTATATGGAGCCAAATGGATTCAGGGTCCGTGGTGATTGTGACGAAGTGTTGAAACGAGCGTTGGGTGATATTAAACACCGATATATTGATGATCAACATCTACAGATGTTGGCTGTGAGGCAGAGTACTTATACACCATGATAATAAATAATTGAAACAAATTTTACTTTTCAGATACCCTTAAATCATCTGTTGGCAAGTGCTGTGTAACCACGTTCACCATTCCTTGGAGTATGCCAAGCATAAAATGAGTGAAACCGTATAATATACAGTGCGTGCGGTGGCAATGTGTGCGTTCAGCTAAATGCATATCTATAATAAATAAAATTAATAAAATAAACAAAAATACTAAAGACAAAAAAATTTATTGGTAAACTGATTACAATTTCATTCACAGATAGAAAGCAAAATCCTTGCTTGACTTTTGCGCGCTTGAGTCCTGCATTGTTATGCTTTATACTGCATTTGTAACGGACGCCTGCAGTTAAATTTAATTAAAAATCAAATACTTAAATTTTACATGTGTGCCTCTTAATCAGCGGGTCTTTAACCTTTTGAATTAAAATAGAAATATGACCTCAGGATAATTGGCTCACAGGCTGTGAGCCAAATTCAGACTTGAAATAAGTTTGAGCAAATGCACGCATTCTTTTCAAATTTGGCACAGAAAAACCACTGGTTTCTGGAAATGCACTATGAGACTTTTTTAAATTAATGATAGGCATATTGTCATTTTTGACAATATGCGAAAGCCTTGCCAATCAGTATCCTAATCCTTGAAAACAGTTCACGATATCAGTCGAACACTTTTATTACAATTTAAGAATAACATTTAAAGGAGTCGTTGTATGTCATCACCTAGAACCAGTCCAAAATTAAATCAGGAATCAACTACTGATAATTACGATTTTTGTATTAGTAATTACGGTTTTTCAATGTTTGATGTTCAGAGAGATGACCAATTAAAACTTGCGAAATCATGGAAGAACACAATGGGGAAATTGTTGCTAAAATTGGATGAGAATATAGAGATGGTGAATCAGATCGAGCTATACTCAATAATGCTTGAGCCTGAAAACCTTATTGAGTATGAATTAAATCCGAATATTGTTACAGACATACTAAGTAAAAAGATTGACGATGCTATGAAACCGCTTGTTACACATTTTTTGCAAGATGAATCAAATTCAAAACGCGTGAAAGAAAAATACGAAGATATCATGTATGCATTAAAGGCAAAATTTATAGCGCCTGTTTTTATTAATGCGATTGACATCTTACTACAACATGCAAATGAATTTGCGAGCTATGATATTGAGAAACTAAAAAAAAGTAGAGTTGAGATTTTAGATGATATAAAGAAGCCAGATGATGACTATCTCAAAAAAGTATTAGATGATCTTTTTGCATTAAATTATAAAAATCAAGACACTAAACGATCAGTGCTAGCAATATTTTCAGATTATTATATGCCAATTTACTGTGGCTTTCTTAATTTTTGTAATAAGCTCGAGCAGTTTCAAGAAGAGTATCATCACAAGGGTTTAAAACTGTAGCGCTCAGGATAATAATATATTCAAGAAACTGTTTGCGAAGGCGCTCAGGGTCCATATATGACCCTTTATATTTATACTTACGATCAAGATCGAATGAAGAGTACAGCGGTGAATTTAATATATACAATTGGACGTGATATTTATGGGGCAAAGGTGGGACACTAGCAAATAAAAAATCTCAATACTGGCCAATATATGGCAACACCATTTTTGATTTAACTACCGTTGTCTGTTTTGCTTGATTGTGGTTTTTAAATCGAGTATAACTCTTAATCAGCGGGTTGTAGGTTCGATCCCTACACGGCCCAATCAATAAAAGAATAGAACAGAGTGATCATGTCTATTATGACATCTATGATAATTCATTTCATTCCGTAGTGTATTTAGAGAGGCTTTCATGGATAATAAGAATAATAAACATGCTATTATCAAACAGATTGTTGCAGTATTTTTTATTCAGGCTAGTTCAACAATAGCATTTGCGGTATTCTATTCAGGGTTATCAATATTTCTTACTCAAAACAAACATTATTCTCAGGAATCAGCCGCGTTAGTGACTGGATTGTTTTTATCTTTAAATTATTTGCTGCCGTTAATCGGTGGTATTATTGCAGAACGTATTACTTCATATAAAAATATTTATTACATTGGTGCGGTAGCCAGTGTAATTGGCTGCTTGGTTTTGGCTTATACAAGTTATTTGTATTTAGGCTTAGCATTATTTTTAATGAGTAGTGTTTCTAATGTTTGTTTAAATATGTTTATTACTTCCTTATTTTCCAGTGAGCAATATATGGAGCGTCGGGTTGCGTTCACTTGGAACTATATTGGCATGAATTTAGGTTTTATGCTTGGCTATCTGTTTGCTGGCTTTTCGACAATTTCTAACAGCTATGATTATTTATTTATACTAATGAGTTTAGTGATAGTTGCAGCATTGTTTTTGACAGGCTTTTTTATCAAGGAACCTACAGTTACAACAGCTTTAAAATATCGAAGCAAATTTACAAATATAACACTATGTATGTTGGCATACATTCTATTGATTTCAGTTATTACCTTGTTATTTGACAATGTCAAGCAGTCGCAGGGTGGTTTAATATTTATTTGGATTTTAACGTTAATATGTATATTTTATTTTAGTTTTAAGCGCACAAACATTTCTGATCGATATAATATCATTACATTTTTATCCTTTGCGCTTCTCTCAATTCTTTTTTGGACATTTTATTTGCTATCACCGATTGCAATTATGCAATTCACACAACATCTCGTTGATAGAGAAATATTTGGGTTTAGTATTGCACCGCAATGGATTTCGAATGTGAATAGTTTTGTTATTCTGCTGGTTTCTCCTTTATTTACAATTATCCTAACGGCAGGGCGAAAATCCAATGCTTTTTTTTCAAAAACGATTAATTATTTTAGCGTTGGATTGTTATTTGCGTGTTTATCATTTGGTATATTATATTTTGGATTAAATTTTTACATACATGATACACATGATAAGTTACCACTGTGGATTGTGCTGGGTTATTTGATATTACTTGCTATCGGAGAAATCTTTATCTCTCCCGTGAGTTATGCGCTTATTGGCGAGCTCATTCAAAAACCTTTAAGAGGAGTGATGACAGGTGTTTGGGGTATGAATATTGGTATTGCCGGCTTGTTATCTAGCATACTTGCCAGTCATTGTATTGTGCCTTATATAAATAATAATGGAATAGGTTTGCAGAATATATTACAATTGCAAAAAACATTTTTATTAATTGCTGTATTTCTACTAATTAGTAGTTTAACTATTTATTTTTTATCCAAGAAAACCAGGAGTATTTCACATGAATATCATCACGCTTTTGACGAATCTAGCTCATGACCTTCCAAAAGAATCATTTTCAAATGCGCTAATTCAAGCGCAACCTGCTGCTATTAAAGAGGCTATTTTTTCTAATAATGGCGACGATTTAAAATTGATCGTTGCTGGCAATCGATTTTATCCAAATGAAGTGAGAGTAACTGTTTATTAACCACTTTGACTGTTGTACATTTTATGCCAAAAAATACACTCATGATCATTGGGTCAGGGATTAAATTCATGTCTCATTTGACTGTCGAAGCAAAAGCATGCATTGAGAAGTCAGATAAAGTATTGTATTTAGTCAATGAACCCGTCATGGAAGAGTGGATAAAGATAACGAATGTCAATACAGAATCGTTACAGCAATATTATAATCAGTCTCCATTACGCAACGATAATTATTTGTCAATTGCAAAATATATCGTTGGTAATCTAAAAACAATTAATAACCTATGTGTAGTGACATATGGTCATCCTACAGTATTTGTGCAACCCTTGTTATATGCAGCAGAAATGGCCTTAGCTGAAGGACATGATGTTACTATTTTGCCAGGAATCTCCACAGAAGATTGCTTATTTGCGGATTTAAAACTTGATCCGGGTTCATGTGGATGTCAATCATTCGAGGCTACAGATTTTTTACTTTATCGTAGAGAATACGATGATAGTTCGCATTTAGTAATTTGGCAACCTTTTGTTATCGGCGTATTAGGGTTGCCTATTGATCATCATCCAAAGAAAGGACTTGAGTTATTGAAAGAATATCTCATCGAAAAATACCCATTAGATCATGAGGTAATCATTTATGAAGCTGCACAGTATCCTTTATTTAAGCCTCGAATTGAATGCGTATTGTTAAAAGATTTACCTATTGCCAATATATCTCGTTTAACGACTTTATACATTAAGCCAAATCAAATAAAAAAACCTAACCAATATATGCTAAGCAAATTAAGTTTTATACAAAATGCAGACTGATTATTTGAGAGCAATGCTAACGCATCCTCTCACAAAAGGCGAATCGCTTGCAAAAATAGCATCAGTTGCACACTTATATGAATATTTAGCTTCAAATCGTTTATCGTGATATAATAGTTCACTTGATTTTTCTATATTGAGATGTTTATCAGTTTTGTTGTGATAGAAATTAAACGCTATTTGTTTTGCAGCTTGACTCATGATGGTATCAGATAATATATTACTTTCTTTTGATAATTCTGTTGAAAATATATTAACAATGTGTTTTAATTCACGCATTTCGAAAACCGTACTTGATATTTTCCTTGATTTAGGAGAAAACGATAGAGTGGTGGGTGCTTGCAATGAATAATACACAGGTAACGATGTTTGATTTTCTAACCAAAAATGCGTAGGCCCAATAATGGTAGGAATATATTTTTTGAGCCCATAAGATTCAACGAATGCTTCTTGCAATGTTGTTAATGGCAACAAATCATCATTACAAATTGGTGCATAACCAGGGACAGCACCGAGTGCAATAGTAAATAAATGGCAAGCTGTATCAACTAAATAAGGATTTGGTTTTAAATTACGCTTGCGCTGAATTAGTGAATAGGCAATATTATAATAGATATGATTACGTTCATATTCAAAACTTTTCCAAGCAGATTCCAGTAATAACTTCTTAAGAGGATGCCATGCTTTGTCATTGTTAATTTTGTCGACCCATTTTTTTGAAAAATAAACGACACATGAGCGCCAATTACAAGAATGATTGTTACGTACAATTTCTTTAAAAATCATCCAGTGGTCATATAATGACTTAGGCGGAGGTGATTGTACATTGTAATCTTTTTGTAATGTAAAATGATTAGTCAGACATCCAATTTTTGGTAATGTAAATGTTGAACGTGCACCTGAAACCACTGTTAATATACTGTTCGGAGTGTAAATACGGCTTCCGTTACCTTGTAATATTCTACCTAATGGAAAAATTGCGCCGGGTGTGAGTACTTGCCAAGGAATGGTAACATTGAGGTCTTTTAGATCAATAAAATATTCTAATGTTTTTTCGAGTAGTATCCCAAGTGGTGAACTATTGCTACCATAACCAAGATGAGTGATGACATCTTTGGGCGCATCTGGATCAGATAAACGATAATTGCCCCCATCTACTTTAGGTAAAAAAGGGCTTAATGTGTCACCTTTTAGGTCACCATAAGGATAATAAGCTAAATAAAGAGGAAATTGATTATTTGGCGGATTGAGTTGGTCAACGATTTTTGCAAATTCAGGTGCAACATTGTGTACTCTATTTCTGATATTATCCCAATCTGTTTTAACCAGTCCTTTCTGCTCGTCCACTGTTGTTAGCATGTAACACCATCATGTTAATAATAAATGAAAATATAAACTTTAATGCGAGGTATATTGCAGTATTCCTTTCGCTATCGCAACAACTTTTTATCATAATGAGGACATCTTGTTTTGTTCATATTTAACTCATAAAAAAGGTGTATAAATGATTAGATGAATTTCATTATTTAAAGCATGATATATTGATGATTTAATACGGCGTTTAAATTTATAAATGTTTCATACGATAAACAAATATTTATTGGAAGATTAAAATGAATTGGATAGCAATATATCAGCATTATTGTTGCAATGTCGGTATTATTTTATTTTGTTATTAACTGTTAAATGATCACAAGAATAATTCTGCAAACGCTAGAAAAACACAAGCGTTAAATGCCAACAACTAACATGTATCAATCATTAACAACTGAAACGAACTTGTTAGGTGTTGGCACTTGAACGCTTGGTTTCTTTATATGTTAGCCAGACGAAGAAGATATTTCTGTTGTTAACTCATGAAGGTTTATTCATGAATTTACCTACTTGCATCATTACTTCATCAGCTATTGCCGCACCACCGTTTAGAATATTGCTAAATGTATTCTCAATTTCATTCGTTTCTATAGCGCCTTCTGGAAGATGTGATGAAAAAAAACTACGGCTTTTAGTGACAAAATTCTGACCGATTCTTCTTTCTTTGCCAAGCTCATTAAACTTATATAAAGCAAATACATTGGCAGCGAGAGTGAGTGGTAGCCAAAGTGAGGAACTTACTCTACCTGCTATTGCCATCACAACAACATTATACGCACCAAATAATATTGCAGTTTTGACCATTTTATCTTGCGGACTTCTATCTTGCATAAATTTTTTCCTATTTTAATTATAAATGTTCAACAGCAACTTGTAGCAGTATTAGATGATGCGCGCACCCTGAAAAAAATCCAATCTGGAACAGTTGGTGTGCAATACTATAAGAAAGTATTTATAAATGCAAGTGCTAGCGTCTGATAATCAAGCTACACTTGAAGCGATCTGTAACATTTTAAAAGATCGTGGTGTATCTGCTAGGGAAACAGGGTCAAGTCTGACTTATTGACTAATTAAAATATCACATAGTTTTTTCTTTACATATAGAATAAAATAAATTCTCATCGTCGATACTATTTTTTACCTCTTTACCTCTTTACCTCTTTACCTCTTTACCTCTTTACCTCTTTACCTCTTTACCTCTTTACCTCTTTATCGCACTTGCCTTTGCCATATATCACCAATAACCATATTCCATTAACACTAAGGAACATCCAATGTCACGACCTTTGCGTATTACCTATCCAGGTGCTTGGTATCATGTTATGAATCGTGGATTAGCACGTAATCCAATATTTGCTACCGATGATCACCGGTTAATTTTTCTTGATCTGCTTGCTGAAATTCACGATCGATATCAAGCTGAAATTCATGCATACTGTTTGATGAATAATCACTATCACCTGCTTATTAGAACACCGCAAGGTAATATCAGCAGGATGATGCGACACCTTAATGGGATATATACACAGCGATTTAACAGTACAACTAATCGCGATGGTCCATTATTTAGAGGACGGTATAAATCCATTCTAGTAGACGCAGATGCGTATTTGCTGCAATTGAGTCGGTATATACACCTCAATCCAGTGCAAGCAAAAATAGTAAAAAAAGCTGAACAGTTTGTCTGGTCAAGTTATCGGGCATATATCGTTGATGTAGAACCTTATTGGCTCAATACACAATATACATTGAGCAATTTTGGTAACAATAGTCAAAAGGTAAAATATAAATCATTTGTCGAACAGGGAGTTGATCAAAGATTTGATGATTCTTACAAGGATATGCAAAGTGCTCCAATATTAGGCACCGAAGAATTTATTAAATTGGTTACAGAAAGATATCTACAAGATAAACATAAAATAGATGAAATTCCCGAGCATAAATTATTAATGATTGACAAACCGATCGACATAGAAACTATTGTGCGGTGTGTTCTAAAATTTTATGGTGTAAACAGACAAGAAATAAATATTATTAAAACACGTGGTGGAAACTTACCACGAATAATTACAATTTTTTTGGCTAATACGATCGGACAGTATAGTTTTACGCAAATCTCCTCATATATTTGCAACATAACATCGTCTGGTGCTTCTCGCGCCTGTCAACGTATGCAGACACGAATAAAAATGGACAGCAAATTAAAACAAGATATTGAGGCAATCAAAAAAACGCTGATGGATATATCAATTGTCCAGACGTGACCCTGAGTTACTACTGATGGATATATCAATTGTCCAGACTTGACCCTGAGTTACTAGGCCTGCTCAACTTTTAGAGGAGGGCGAACGAGGACAAAACTAATTTATTACATTGGTGCGCAAGAATTTTTTTCTCTGTTATATTCTGATGACTCATTACGATACACTTGTTTTTTGTGTTCTACGTCTTTGTCATTACCTGAAGGTGAAAATTGACTAAAGCTTGGCTGTGTGATTAATATTTTAAATTGCTTGTATCCATTGCTTAAATCACTTAAATCCCTAGAAACAAATTTATTTACGTCGGCTATTATGCCCACATATTCAAATTCTCCGATTAAAGAATGAATACCATGCGTTAACTCATAATTAATATTACCAGTGAAAAGACTACCTGATTGAAAAGCTATCTTTAATTTATTAATTAAATAATTAATTTTTTCGGCAGCATTGTTACTATTAGGGATGTTTGCGCATACATTTACAAGAAATGATTGTAAAGGCTCTTTAAATGAAGAATACTTCCATTTAATTGATGGACTCAGAGTGTCTGTCGCTCGCTCAATAATTCTTTGTATAAATTCGTTATATAGCGTGTTTAATATGTGAATACGCAGGTTGATTGCGTATTCTATATCATTCATATCTTTTGTGACTTTTTCCTTATCTTGTTCCGTGTATAATAATCGACCATCATTAATAATGATTTCGGCGAGTTGTTATAATTTGCAAAAAACATTCAATGATTTTGTTATGTAAGCCTCATAAGTTTGTCTGGGGTCTTTAGCATCAAAAACACAATCATTTAATTTGATAAATTCATCCTTGATTAACTGATATAAATTGGTTTTACAATATTGTACGAATTCAAATTCTTTCTCAGCAGTCAAACATACGTTGCTGTCATAAAGTACTTGTTGTAAATAATCAGTATTATAGCGGCTGACAAGATGCTCTGCATATTTTTTTAATAATTTTAAAATAAAATCTTGAGATACGCCGGTTATTGGCTCATTTGCCTGTTTGATCTTATTGATGATAATGTTGCATACTTCAGTGGGTGTTTCAGGTGTGACTAATATGAATTCTTTTATCCAGTCCTTGTTTTGATTAATGTTGACATACTTTTTATAATGATCATGCGTAAATATATTTTCTTCCATTAGCATCACAATCACATCTAACGACTCGTTCATTATAGCGGTTTCAATCAACGTGTTTATGGCACCCTGAGTGTCATAAGTGCAATGAGTAAAAATATGCAAGCCACTTTTAGTAACGCTATTAACGTTGTTCTCTGCAACGGCTTGAAGCACATCCAGTACCTGATTGTCCTTTACATCATAATGAAACATATAAGAATTTATCTTTGGCAAGTATCTACTTTTACACATATTTTAGCCTCATTATTTAACTATTAGTTTTTGTGTGTTCTTAACATTAGTGATTGACTATACTGCATTTTGCTTAAGAAAATCTTACGTGAAATTATATGCTGTTGTACCAAAGCGATTATGTCCCTCTAATACCAAATCGAAAATGTCCCCTGCATATAGTCTCATATGTTTATGATGAATCGCTTAAGACAGTAGTTTTTTCTTGTAAATCAACTACTACTGATTTTTTATACTTTGATATAGTACGTGATTTCAGCCAGTTAGGATTATGTTGACCCCAAGGTGTTTTTTGATGCAATCAAAAAAACGCTGATGGATATATCAATTGTCCAGACTTGACCCTGAGTTACACACTAAAAATTTGTTGAAATTGGAATCGGATAGCACAAAGATGTTAATAGGAAACTTGAAAAAACTATCAGCGAGTGAAGCGGATAAAAATCTTCAGCAAGATGGTCAGGTAGATCAGTTGCAAAGAGAATTACAAACAGTGACGGGTGAACGCGATACATTAAAATTGATTCTAGAAGAATCTGGCATCGAGTTAGGCACGAATCTAGAGCCAGCAGTCAGTCTGTCGATGGGTAAGCAAAAATAGATATAGATTGAGTGTCATCAAGTTTTCGTCCAATATACCCAGATGAACTTTTTGAATTCTGATGAATTTATGATCAGAACCTCTTGATTTGTGTTTAATAATGCGCTAAACTGCGCCGCATTATTGTTATGACGCTAAACATAGAGGACAATTGGATGAGAATTATACATATAAAACAGCTACACAAATTGCCCTTTGAAATCAAGGCTTCTTCTGAAGTACTGAATGCGACAATCCACTCACAGTTTATGGTAGCTCAAGAGTTAAAAAAGCATACAAGATGTCCGATTTTACGTGAAGGTTTATATGAAGATGCATCAGATGCAAGTTCAAATCCACTGTCCGATGTTGCAAAAATGTTTTTTCCAAAAGGATTCCCTACAAACTTCCATGAATTAACCTCGCTACAAAAAGAGTTTCTATACGATCAAGGCGCTACTTTCACATTGTTTTATCTTGGCGAAATACCATCTCTGTATAAGTCGATCCATAGAGATGTTAGCGATATTTTTGATAACCAAATTGCAGAAGGTGCTTACGAGAAAATATCTGCTCCACGCGAAATAGAAGCAATTGAATGTGCTAAAGAAGCGGCCATTAACTATTTTGGAAAAAAAGATGATGCAACGGTTATTATTGTTTTTGGTGGCTTTCACGATTTCAAGCCATATTGCGATAAAGAAGGATTTGAGCATGAAGTAGTCGATGCACGTGTTGTTCTCTCTGTGCAACAAAATGAAACGATGAGCGATATAAAATATCATACGCTACTTCAACGATTTTCTATGCACGAAGAGAATAAACCAGTTACACCACCATTACCCTCAAGAGAAGAAAGTTATTCATGCCCTAATTTACCTTGGCAGTTTACTGAGCAAACTGATACTGGTGCTGTACAATTAGCAACGGATGACTTAAAAATAGCATTTTGTAATGCAGACATTCTGGATGATTACTGGGAATTATCAGTCACATATCATGATAAAAAAATTGGCATGTTATTTAGTGAAGATGAGTCAGAACTAAAGAATCAGTATATGAATATATTAAAAACAAAGGATGTGAATCAGCTATTGAGTTATTTAGATCATGGCGAAACAGCTACTCAAATGAAAACGCTGTTGATTGATGGAATGAAGCAGTATGAGACACCTAAGTGTCATGCGTTTAACATTTATAAAACTGTCTAATGGATTGGAACTCAATATAATCATAACAATCCAGTTTTAAATCTGAAGTGCAAATGAAGTGAAAATGTAATGCATGGAATTGCACTTTAGAACATTGAGATAATTGTTTTTATTCACCATTAGCAGATGAGTTAAGAAAGTGGTATTGCCACTATTTATCAATGAATCATAACTTTATCTACTTGACTCTTTGTTTTGGCTTGCATAAAATGTCGATTTCTTGTACTGGATTTTCCCTGCCATCAACAAAAGGAACGTTTGCAATGAAATCTAAATTTATTTCTACCGTTTTATTACTTTCAATCACTTTCGCTGCATACACAGCACCAACAAAATACCTCGCCTCTTTTGAAGAAATTAAAGATCATTTGCTCAAAGGCGGAGAAATTAAAATTATTTTCAACAATCAAACTGATTGTAAGTTAAAATCTCACAGCGGTCCTATACCATTTTCACCGAATACATATTCCATTAATGCTACACAATTTATTTTGAATGCAAAAACAGGGAATATTATCATACCAATCTATCCTGATTTTAATCCGCCTTCATCTACATATAATCTTCCAGCGAGCCATCATACTTTAGATATGACTATTTCTCCTAAAGGTGAAGTAACATTAGAAGAAAAAAGCATTAGCGTAATAGATTACAAAACGATTGCTTCTTTCGTGACATCTTGCGTTATCGGAGACGAAACCCATCATGGTTTAAAATTTATACCTTATAAAATACAGTCTTGAAAAAAGCGTGACCTTTCTGCAAGCTTGCAGAAAGGTCACGCAATATCAAATTATCATACATCCTATGGCTTAAGTTTAAAAATGCTCGGGCTTTTGTTAAAAGCTTAAGTTTGTTTTCTTAAGATTAGTGTCATTTACATTGTTATTTTCATTGGCGAGTTTGCTGAACGTTTCTAAAAATTGGATGAAGAAGATATTATATTGTTAACTCATTAAGACTTGTTCATGAATTTACCTACTTGCATCAATACTTCATCAGCTATTGCAGCACCACCGTTTAGAATATTGCTAAATGTATTCGCAATTTCATTCGTTTAGTTGATTGACATGTAAGCCAATAGCGCAAATGGTCGCTTAGTTGAGCGCCCGTTTTTTTGGGGCGAGATCAACTTCTGCTGACCACTCAAATTTTCATCCGCGCCACATATTCCATGAGACGTTGGTTATTACAAACAGCTTCTCGCAACGGGTTATCAATAGGAGTGTAAATAATCACACTTAAAAATGCATGAATCGTCGCATCGATAGAGGTAGGTTTATCACCAAAAAAGTAGCGGTTATTGCCAAGCAAGGTTGCGATTGCATAAATATCTTGCTTGCCAATAGAATAAATTTCTTCTCTAGTATGACGACCCATTCCTTGTTCATACGCTTGTTTTTTTAAATTGCGGCGAATGATAGCCAGAATAAGTGGCGCAAGAAGACGCGGGAAAAATTGCTTGAACGCATCATTAATAAACTTCTTGCCGACTGGATCAATCCAGCGTGAGTACAAAATAACAAAATATAGATTTTCTTCAATCATGCGTCGCACCGCGGTTGCCAGCGCCTGCTGTTCTGCTGTTAAATGTGCATCTAATGTGTCACCAAATTTATTTTTTAGATACTCTAAAATGAAGCTGGAATCCGGAATAACTTTGTCGCCATCTTTCAGCACCGGCATTTTACCTTTTGGTCCACGGCGCGGGTTATTTTCAATGACTACTTTATGTGGTATTTCCGCCAATTTTAAATATGTTTCAACCTTCACACAAAATGGACTCAGGCTTGATAACTCCCAACAACCGGGATATTGATGTAATATGATCATATTGAAATTCCATGCAACTTACGTAAAAATTTTAAATGTATTTTTTCACTTCGCACACAAAGTTGATAAAGTCTGTCCAAACAAAAATGCAAGATGCGCAGCCCAAGATTTTTATTTTGATAGGCGCGCTTGTCTTCAGTAGTAGCCATTAACCAAGAAAACGTTATTATTTTGTCTATTTTTCTCTGAATGAGACGTGTGTTCAAGTGAGCATCGTTAACAAGATGCTTCTCCAATAACGCCACTTGCTTACTAGCCAACATCATTCCTTGTCCATAAATTGGGTTGATTTTACACACCGCATCACCTAACGCTACTACATTTCGTGGCCAATGCTTTACTTTACTCAAATGACGATGTTCATTGCTTAAATCCGTAAACAATTTAATGTTTGAAACCGGTGTCGCCTCTTGCAAATATTCAATAATCGCATGGTTCTTTAATTTCGCAAGGTGGTGTGAAAACTCTTCCTGACTTTTACTAGGTCGTGCGTTTTTACGCCCGATAAGCGTGACAACAATTTTATTTTCTTCTATAGGTGAAATAACGCAGCCACGGTCATTTATACCTACGTAGACAGGCAAGTAAATTTGCTTAAAAGGTGCAAAATGGTGATCAGGCAATTTATAAAATTGAGTGGCATAAGATAGATCATTACTAATAATTGTCGATTGAGTGCTTTTTAAATCAGCAATGTCAGCATTCCGTCCCCGCGCATCAACGAAAAAATCTGCATTGCTTTCATCGTTTGTACCATATTTAAATGTGATATTAGGGATAGTTAGCAATCTTTGATACATCAGCCTGTCAAGCAGAAACCTGCTACAATTAACCGTCACAATCCCTGAACGAAAACGCGGATACACTCCAAAAGGGCTGTACCAAACTGTATCTGCTGCCCAATCGATTTCTTTGCAACCCAATTGACGCATTTCATCTAATATTCCGGAAAAATAGCGTTCTAAAATGATTTGTCCCTGTTTTAATAGCACGTGCAAATGATGTGATTGTGCAACACCCATTGAAACTTGTGAAAATTTTTCCACAATGATGACTTGTTTAAAATAACGCGCCAACATAGCAGCGCTTAACATTCCAGCGAAACCGCCGCCTACAATAACTGCACAGTCACGCTTCATATGACACCTCGCGATTCTTCATGTAAATGATGAAGCTGCTTCATGCTCTCAATATATGTCATCGCATCGAAGGATTTAACCTTTTCTTTCATTGCAATCATTTTTTGAAGTAGCATTTGCTGTTCTTTTAATGCGTGATCTTCACTTACTATGAGTAACTCGCTCGAATAATCTTGCTCACTGATTTCTCGATCAAAGGTAATTATGTTATTTGATATTTTAGCATAACGCTGTGCCAAGATGAATAACTCCCGCGATATGCCTAGCTCAGTCATGTCAAAGTTAGGTGATGCCATCACATCCATCATTCCAGCCAATACAATTCCCATGTTATACGAACTGTAATATTGAATCTCGGTTAGATTTTTCAGTTCAGGATATTTACGTAATGACTCAAAAAATCGGTTGCATTGGTAAAATTGTTTCAAATCAAAGACAAATAATTCACTATAGCGAGCATAGTGCGGTAAGCTCGAAAGTGATTTAATCATATCTTCGCAAATATTTATAGCCAACCCAATCACTGCATTTGAAAACAGGCAGTCTGTTTGTGTCATTTCATCTAAAGCAATGTTTGTTGAGTTGCGATGAAAAAATGGCAATTGATAAAGCTTGTCCAGTAATTGTGGTCGATTAAAATTAGGATGATCGGCAAAATCATCAAACAAGGTTATCAGCATGCCTAAATGTAACTTGGCTGACAATACATCAGGGAAAAATTCATCTGTAATAGAACTCAACGTCGTTAGTTGATAACCTTTCAACAGGAAATGATTAAATAAATATTCCTGCCGATGAGGAAAATGTTCCCGATACAATTTAATTTTTTTGTTGTAATCATTCATCGTGTTATAGCTCGCAAGTTAACGTTTTCACTCGGATGCAGCGTAACCATGGCCTGCATTTTTAATGGTTGATTATTTGGCAAAGAAAATTGATAGCGTTGACATAATCTTGAAATTGCCAATACTGCTTCCATCGTTGCCATTGCATGTCCACTGCATATTCGCTTTCCCATACCAAATGGAATAAATGAAAAACGCGGTTTCTCATTCAACAAAAACCGATCCGGCTTGCAGGCATCCGGCGACTCCCAATATTCAGAGTGCCTTTGAATTTCGTGCACACTGAGAAAAATATTATCGCCTTTTGCTATTTTCTTGTCACATAACAACGTGTCTGCTACCGCTTCTCTCGCCAACATCCATGCCGGTGGATATAAACGCAGCGCTTCTTTATAGACTGCTGTTGTATATGATTTGCTATCATTATCACATATTATTCTCTCTTGTATATCAGGATGTTTTGCTATCAAATATAAACAACTTGCTAACGATGCCGCCGTTGTTTCAAACCCAGCAAACAAAAATGTCATGAGCTGATCTACGATTAACGCTGTCGAGTCATGATCATTTAAGGTGATTTGTTGCCGTAGTATAGATAATAAACCAACACTCTCTGTCGGTTGTGATGCGATTAGTGCCACTATTTTTGCACGTAACGTTCGTTGAATCCGATAAATTCTGATGCTGGGTAAGTTCAACAATGACCGCATTCTTAAGCCGCAGCGAGCATTCAATTCTATAAATAATGATGAAAATGATTCAGTGGTTTCGTTATTAACGTTACCAAAAATAACATTTAGTGCGGTTTTGAGTGTATAACTTGTCATCAATGCCATGATATTAATCGTGGCTGCTCCGTCAATTTTATCACATTCTTTATCTAAATAATAAATCATCATTTCCGGATAGCGCGCCATGTATTGACGTTGAAAAATCTCATTCGTGATTTTTCGCATCCGTGCCCATTTCTCATTTTCTAACTGCACCAACCCCTGCCTTCCTGTGATTGGCCGGATTTTATTAAAGATCAAACGCGATTTTTGAAAATGGTCTGCCTTTATACCCAACATTGCTTCGGCATATTGTGGATGGCAGGCAAAATGAATTTTCTTAATACCCAAATTCACCGTAAAAAAATCGCCTTGTTCTTTGCGTTGATTAGTGATAAATAAAAGAGGATCTTGTGTGAAGGATTTGAGTTGTTTGAATTGTTTTAGCATAATTATCCTTTTATGCATGGGAAAGTGACTTTTCCATATTCTGATATTCTAACAACGTTTTTTCCAATGTCAAATTTTATCTTGAATTTATTCTAAACACAGGTATACATCAATGCGAAACTCAACATAAAGGCATTAATGTCTTTGTATACTGATCCGTTTTATAATAGGAGTCGGAGTTTTCATGTATTGTTGGTGACTTGCATTTTTTAAACATCACTTCAGGTTGATTAGTATTAATCAGATCCACGCCTGCTATTAGCATCTTATTTGCAATTTCAGGCGTGTCATCTTGTTTTCTGTTCCAAACTGCGCATAGTAAGCCATAATCGTGAATTTGTTTTACGAAATCGGCATTAATATTATCGCAATATTCAACATGTAAGCCATCAAGCTTAGCTTCTTTCGCCATTTTGATCATGCGCTGTAAATCTTCACAAGTACTGATACGATAACAATAACCAACACTGCTGCCATCTAGAGTGGTTTTAAATTCATCAGGATCATTATCAGATGAAATGGTTAAGAGTAAATGTTTGTGACATGGCAATAGTTTATTGGAGAGCTTAATTAATCCATATTCAAAACTAATAAAAACAAGTTGATTATCTAGCAAGCGGAATTTTTTTATCGATTCATTTATCAATTCTTTTAATTTATAACATAGTTCAGGGTTTCTTGATTTTAATTCAATAATCAATTTACGTTCTGGATGATGGCTTAATTGTGCAATAAATTCTGATAGTAATGGGACTCTAGTGCCTCGCAATTTAGGATCAAACTGATCAGAAAATGATCCAACATCAATACGTTGTATATCCGCATATTCGAGTTCTGTTATTGGTTTGCGTACAAGCTTATCGAAATCTGCACGTGTCATGCCTCCTGCTATCTCAGCATTGTATCGTGCCGTGCGTTCTAAGGTATCATCATGAATGACAACAATTTGATTGTCTTTTGTTAAGTATATGTCACATTCGACGTAGACTGCGCCTTTGTCATAAGCTTCCAATAAAGCAGGTGTCGTATTTTCAGGAAGTTTGGTTAATTTGTTATCAGGCGCATCATTGGTCGCACCTCGATGGGCAATAAAATAAGGTTTAATATCGATGCTATTTTGGAAAAGAGTCGGTTGATAGGTAGATTGCATGATCGTTCCTTATAAAATAAATAAATGATCTTGGGCAATAAGTTGAACATACGATATGGACCCTGCACTGATTACAACAGATGATTTTAATTGTAGCAAATTAAGAATAGAGATTCAGCCCTCTGTGACAATTGCAAAATCATGTGTAAAATCATATCGATGTGTATTATAATCGAAAGCTTCTTCATTCTAACTTACTTCTAATAAGCTATTTTGAAGCCCAAATGATCGCTTAGATTCTGTCTTTAAAGCGATGATACTTAAAAACTGATACAACTGAGGATAATTCTATGTACACAAGACCAAACGACAATGCTTCTTTTGCTTCTCTTCTTCGCTTAGCCCGCCATGAGAACATGGAAGCAAGACCTGCTGCAGTAGATAAAATTAAAATTTTATTAAAAAACGGTATCGATCCTAATAAATGTGAAGATGAAATTTTCACTCCACTAGGGCTTGCGCTGTGTCATGATGAAATAATCAATGTGAACGTTGTGAAGTTATTATTAGAAAATGGTGCAAATCCTAATCTTTCTTATAACTCTGGTATCACAAAAGATCATGTCGTTGCGACACTGGTTGATAATTACTTCGATGAATATTTTAATTGTTACATGTCAAATGAGCGGGTAGAGCAAAAAAAAATATACTATAAAGAACGTAATAACACGATACTTGAGTCAATTAAATTATTAATTGACCATGGCATTGATTTGCATTGCGGTGTTGCATCTGGCATTTTTACTGTGAAAACAAAAGAAATATCAGTCATGGATTATGTTAAACAACTCATTGATAAGAATAAAGAAGATGAAAGTGAACATTCAAAAATAGAACAGCTGAACAAAGTACTCGATTATTACGCTGAGAAAGAACAGAATGCTGTGATAAAGATTAAAATGTAGCGCAATGTTCATGTATAACGGAGGTGGCATTCTCACGTGTGTGAGAATGCCATCGTTTGTCAAATTAATTTTTTGCTGCTGAAAAAAACATCCATAAAGCTAAGATAGCGGAAATGATCACTGCAATCATGCTGACCGACATTGGAATTGTGTATCCTGCAATGATTATTTTCCAGTGATAAATAACACGTAAAAGATGCATTAATGCAACAATACTAAAAATCATACCAGCAACAACTAACGGTAAATGTTTCATGTCTTCCTCCTTGATTATTAACAGTATATCACAGAGAAATAGCGCTTTGCCATTATGGGTTAGCTTGCTGTCTCTTATTGTTTATCTTATACTTCACGTTTCTTCAATAATGTTATTTATATAAGGACGACAACATGTTACCACGCACAGAAACCACTCAACCTTATCATTTATTTGATACGGTTTATCAACTTGCTAAAGATCATCATAAATTAGACTTACAGTATATAGTTGAACACGGTTTTAACTTAAGCCCATTTGATGGCAATGTGACACCGATCATGAAGCTTGCTGCAGAAGGTAACGACCAGGCAGTAAATTTATTAATGAATGAATTTTCTGTCAGTCCATCTGAGGCCGCACGTGGTTATGCTGAGGCTTGCAATGCTGAAAAAGTCAATCAATTACTAAATAAAGGCGCATCTATTCAAGAAGTGGTATTTGGTTATATGCTTGGTAATCATATTAAAGAAGGTTATGCTTTGCTCGATAAAGGGGCGAGTTTGCGGCGTGCAGTGCATGCATGCGCGATACGTGGTGATCAAGATCAGGTAAACGCACTGACTGCACAAGATGGGGCGGAAAAAAGCCAATATGCAGGTTATGCCCGTGGTGGTCATGATGATTGTCTTGGCAATAATCACTCCATCACCAACATGGTTGAGATTATCTATGGGTATGCCATGCGAAAAGATATCGCCAAAGTAGAGAAATGGCTTACAGAACTCAAGAAATCTAGCAATGATGATTATGTGCAAGGTCTTAATGAAGCAATGCGCGGTTTTGCAATACAAGGATTAGTCGGTGAGTTAATGACGGACTTGTGGGAAAAGGGGGGCAGCATTGATAACGCTGTCAGTGGATATGCTGAAGGTGGCTATGTAAAAGAAGTCAATTATTGTTTAGATAAAGCTAAGTTATTGGGTGATGCTGTTTATCAGCAATGTTTAGATGTCGCTGTCAATCGCTATGCTGTTAAAAATAATGTAAAGGGTGTGAATGATCTGTTAGAAAAAGGCGCGTCTTTAAATAAAGCGATAGAAGGTTATGCATGGGATGGTAATGAAAAACAGGTTGAGGAATTGTTAGCTAAGAATCCTGATAAAACATACATTAATAGTGCAGCAACAGGTTACGCAATAGGTGAATATTTCAATTTGATCGAAAAAATGTTACTGCGTGGTGCTGATGCACAGTGTGCATTACCATCATCATTTAATAGTCACCATAAAAAATACATGCTGCGTACACTTGCCTTTTTGAGTGATGCAGATTGTCGCAAACGTTTATTTGATGCAGTAAGAGAACGGCATTTGAGTATATGGCCTATTTCTGAATTGCCTTTCATGATCAAGTTTGTTAATGAGCGATACGATGAATTAAAACCATTATTAGATCAAGCACAAGTATTGCATGACCTCATGCAGCAAACTGGTTGTGGTTATCGCGATGCAGTTCTTCGTTATGATGCGCAATATGGCGTGCAAGAAGAAAAAGAAGTCAATCAAGGTAACACGATTGAGGCTGTGCCAACTGTTGTGGCAAATGACACAAAGGTTACGGATGCAGCAATTACAGTTGCGCCAGACAATGCTAACACTGCAACTAATGAACCTTCTGCTTTGGTGGCAAATGGGATGTTTACTGCACTTGCTGTGGTCAATCGTGATTCACCATGTTCCGAAACGGAAAAAAATAACGATCAACAGATCGCTGTCATCAAACGATAATCTAAGGACTATGCTTGGTTGGCTTCATATATTGAAGTCAACTGGGTGCATACGAGCGTTTCTCTTCTGCTATCAGACATTAATCACCACCTCGTTCTATGTATTAATTTATAATATTTCATGCGCACATTATAGCCTGATGATTCTTAATGCAATATTAAATATTAGAATTTATGTAAAACGAATTTAATTCTTTCATAAGATTCGCGTGTTACAATCAGTGCTTCTCATATCGTTGCAATCAATAATTATATAAAACTCGAGGTAAGTGTGTATGTTACATCAAAATAATCTAGAATTACGTATTGAAAAATTATTAACAGGTGGTCGTTTCCCATTTGAAGCTGACAAAACATTTGTAGCCAGTAATGATTCTGTCAATCAATATAAACTAGAAGGACTGACGAAAGAAGAGGCGAGTGCTTGTGTGTCTTATTTTAATGAATTAACAAATTATATGATTTGTCCTTATTTGTATGCACATACAGATCTTGACCATCAGCTGTTAAAAGATAAGCCAAATTATCAAGTCATAGCGAATTTTGCTGATGTTGCACATGATCTTAATATGCTTGAACAAAATATAATTAATAACTTATGCAAAGTTGCAGAACTATTAAATAATATGCATAATCAATTTAGCCATCAACATGGCGGTAAATGGATTGTTCATAATCAACGTCTTGGTTTTTTGTCCCCGCTGCATTCCACTAAAAATTTTCACAGTTATATTATAGAAGAGTACATTCATTTTTTAATTAAGAAATATTGTTCAATATCAGATAATCATCATTTAACTGGTTTATTCACGGATAACGAAACGAGGTTGATTGATAGCGATGTCAACACCAGTCCCCTTCGTTTCAATAAATTAAATCATGAAGGAAACGATTCCGATAATATTTTTAATTCAGTAGACATTGATTATGCCACCTATGCAATGCTATTAAAATTATCGAAAGCTGTTATGCCAGAACGTGTTCTTACCGGTATTGATATTGACGAAGATAGTCAATTGGGTAAAGGTAGGTTTGGATCTGTTCAGTCAGCAACGCATGCAAAGAGTCCAGTTGCCATTAAAAGCGTCAATACTAAAACGCAAAATGCGTTACAAAAATTATTCAATGATTACAATGTTTTTAATTATTTAATACAATTGCAAATACAAAAGCCCATAGAAGATGGGGCGCATAATATTGTTACCTATCATGGTTGTGCATTTTTTAAGGATCAATTTGGATTAGTGCTTGAATTGGCACCAAATGGAACGCTTATGCATCGATTGCTCGATCAAACGACTGAGTTTGCTTTGAGTGAACGCTATCAAATTGCACTGTGCATTGCACTAGCTTTGAGTTATTTGCATGAAAATGGTATTTTACATCGTGATATAAAGCCAACTAATATTCTGCTCACCAACCAGAACACGGCAAAACTGACTGATTTTGGCGTCTCTAAGTTCACAAATGAGCCACAGTCGATGCGTACGGGTTCGGTATACTATGCCGCTCCAGAAGTTTTGGGAAAAACGGCATGTAATACCTGGGCTTCAGATATATATAGTTTTGGTTTGATCTTGTTTGGCATAGCGGCTCACCAAGCATTCGGATGTGTTGATGATTTTGATTTAGATAATATCAAATTTGCGCAAATAGATGATGTCATCATCTATCGCGTTAAATATAATCGACACCCAACACTACCTCGTGATTTCAATCAGGACTATTCGCGCTTCACGTTGTTTGCCATGAGTCACGATCCATCACAGCGGCCTACAGCGGCTAACATTGCTTCAGGCCTTAAACGAATCATCAACAATAAAGTTGATGCCACTGAAATGAATGAGACAATGAGTGGTAAAACGACAAAGAATAGTTACTGCACGATATCATAAAAAATAGTGCGTTAGTTTCGCTTAGTGCGCTATTTATAGGCTATGTTGCATGGACTTGCTCTGCACCTCAGTAAACCCACTTTCTAAAGCAAGTGGTAATAACTGCTGCTCATGCAAATTTGCAAACATATCCCATAATGGCGCATGATTTTTACGAATAAGTAACATCTCATCCACTGATACCGCTCCCTCATTGCACATCATGGCATGCAGAACATGATCAAACAATGACACATTTTTGTCCTGTTCCGCTTGATATCGCTGCATTGGGTTTACTTTAGTAAAGGTATCAAATAATGCAAAAGCAAGTTTTATTGGATTATTTGTTAAACTTGTTTGAAGCTTGTAATAACAGTCACAAAAATAAGTAATGATATCGCGGCATGATTTATCCAACTTGTCATTTTCATGAAAATGAATTGAATCATCAATGCATGCACGTACATTAAACCCAAGTTCCATGATGTGTTTTGTAGGTAATTTGCATTCATAAAAGTTAACTTTGTGCGTTTGAATTCTGAATGTGGTAAACAAATTGGTGTTAGTAAAATCACACGAATGAAAACTGGATTGCTGTAACGCATAATCATCAAATTGTGAACCAGAGAAATCAACCGCATAACATTTTGAGTTGAAAATATTACAATGCATATCTCGATTAAAATTCAGTTTGATTGCACTCTCAGAAATTTCACAATTGAAAATATCAACGTATTGTTGGTTGATTAATTCGACGTTATTCAGCTTGCATTCGTTAAATTCTATACGGTCAAGATTGGCTTTTGAAAATGAGATGTCACTCAAGTCAACACGAGTAAACTTTGTTTGATTTAGATTGGTGGCAGTAAAATCGCAATGATTAAAACTACAGTTTTTAATTATAGCTGATGACATTTGTGTATTTTTAAAGGTGCAATTGATAAAGTGACTTTCGTTGCAATCGATATTATTTAGTGAAAGGTCATCATAATTGAGATTTTTGCCATTAGCATTGTTTAGCTCTATTTTGATTGTTGGGTTGCTTAGTGTATTATTTAGTACCTCTTTGCCAAATAACAATATCAACAAATCATATGGCAAGCGTTTTGTTGCATAAAATTGGAATAGTAAGAGTAAATTGCCAAAATTGCTTTTGATTTCTTCGTCTTTTGCGAGTAATTGCAGTGTTTGTTCGCTGAATTTGCATGGGTTAAGTCCATAAAATAATGAAATTAATTGTTGAAGTGACTTTTTTATTTCACTATCCTGTTCTTTTATCAAACGTTGATATAATGCTGTAATGAATATATTTTGTTTGGGATCATCTAAATAAACCACATCATTAAAAGTACAGTTTTCAAACTTTACTAGAGTTAAGTCAGCATTGTTGAAATGAGTGCCTTGAAAGTGACAGAGTTCAAAATGATTGTAATGATTAAAAAACGTTTTAGTAAAATCAGTGTTTGTAAATTTGCAACCATGAAATGTTGTGCTTGCAATGTGGACTGAAACAAAAGCAGCGTCACTAAAATCAGTGTTGATAAAATTCATTGCATTTAAATCGACATTACTTATATCTGCATTAGCTAAGCATGAATTTGTAATAGAAAAATCTTCTAATTTCCTAGACCCAAAAATAACATGATTAAGCTTAATGCCATCAAATACTCTAATCTTGCTACCAGTAAAACCAAGATACTTAATGTTTTGATTTTTTAATGACACACCATCCTTAAGAAGATCGAGGAATGCATCAGTCAATTGTTTGTTATTTGCAAGTATTGTTTCATGAATGCTTACATAAGGCTGCTCTTTCCGATATCGTTTCATAAATTGTGCATCTGGCGGTAATATTTTAAATTTATCGTAGTCTTCTTGTGCCAGCTTTCCCTTTGTAACAGCTTGCTCATATGCAGTTTTATTTATCAGGTTAAAAAGCAGTGACCATTTTCTATCACTCAATGCATTTAATTTGATTAATTCTAACAGAGATCGTTTCATCTCTATTGTAGTGTCACTATTCACTATTGCTGTTAAATGAGTTTTGATTTGATTCAATACATCTTGAGCAACATTATGAAATTGTTTAGATGTCAGTGAAAAATGAATTAAGTCTTGTATCGACAAGTAGCGCGCCACATGTTTGAATGGATCAGTAGCATCCTGCAAATTAGCAGATGTCTTAAAAAAACCAGCAGGTGGTTGCTTTCTTTTTATCAATTGTTGTGTTCTTGTATTCATTCATGTCATCTCTGTGCAGTTAGTCGTTGAGGCTAGTATAATATCGTGGTTTCTTGTTCGTGACAATCACTTGTCAACACACTCTATCCAGTAAAAAAATATTGTAATATATCGCTTGATGTTATAAGTTTGAGTAACTCACAATTGATAAGGACGCATGAATAATCATATGGATGTTAATAAAAAGCCTGGATATGGCGGTTTTGATGAAATTTATACAGCCAACGAGCCAAATGTAAACGGAACGACTCCTATCCCTAAGAAAACACCTTACATCGTATTTTCAGTATTATATCAAACTGAACAAGATGAAGAGTATGTTAGGGATCTCAAACGCATATCATCACTTGGTTTAACTAATATGATCGATAATCGCTATTCTCTTACCATTACCAGTGATCGAAAAGTCATTGCAGCGATTGATTGGTTTATCAAAGCAAATGAATATCAAGTGGTGAGCAATAAAGCCCTATTTAAATCTTTAAATCAATTAAAAAATGAATGTCTATCGAGACTCAATAATAAAACAAAATTGTTACCACTTAAAAGTAAATCAATAACGTTGTTTGACAAAGTGTATACCCATCCAATACGTTCTTCTTTGAAAGAAGATACATTGCTTATCAAAAAAAAATCATCTGGTGCATTTTACATCTTTAAAAAAAATACCACAGGCCGCTCTATCTCTGAGATTGAAGCGTTTAACGGGTTTTGTTTTCGTTTACTATTGGGCGATCGACATCCTAAAGTAAGGGGTATTCATGGTAATCACCAAGAAAGACAGGGCGTCGCATCAAAAATGTTATCTCAGTTTGAAACAATATATAAGTGTGCTGCGCGATTAGATCGTGCTTTCACTAAAGATGAACTATTAAAATCAGAGATAATTAAAATATGGGTTGCCGCGTATAGTGAAGAAGATACTGATTTGCATTGTGGTAATTACGGTTTTGATCATACTGGATTTTGTGTCAAAATTGATGACGATAGGGCAACTTGGGCGCTGACATCAAAATTTTGTGACGTGAATCCTGAAACAGGCGATCCTGATTGTGATTATACTACCCCTCCCATTACTGATTTTGCTATCACCCAACGTGACATAGCGTCTTTTCCTTTTTTACAAGATGCCAATCCTTATCATTGGATCGATAGGCGAGGTAGCGATGATTTTTTTGAGCAAGCAACAATAAAAGAATTATTAAACGATGTAAGATTTACTAATGATAAATATTTCATGTTTTTAAAACGCATACTTGTTCCAAATACTGTATATGAAGCAATTGGCCGTGCTACCATTGCATCGGATAGTATTGGTCAAAAATTAGTTGATCATAAAGTAAATAAAACAAAAGAATTAAAGGAAATATTGCTAAATGATCCAGGATTTAAACATTTTATGATTTCTAATCCTCACATTATCGATACAATTTGTAATGAATTTAATTCATATAATAATGATTACAAAAAACCAGCTGATCGCTATCTTCATGTTAATGTTCAACAAGTCATTAAACAATTTAATCAAATCAGATATGCCGTGATACGGAGTGCGTTTCTAGTGGCTACGCTAAAGCCGCGCGTCCAACCTCAATCAACTGCATGCCCGCAAAGAAAATTACGTACGTAATGTATAAGAATTTTGCTTAAGAAATACTTAAATAGCCATACACATAAAGGGCTATTTAAGTATCATGCTGATTATATTTAATAATTATATTTCCATCGTTTCTCTCATCTTATTTTTCCTTAAGGTAACTCTCATATAATAGTTGTTAGACAATAACAATTGTACTTAATTAGAGGTTTTAATCATATGAGTGGTTCGAGAGAAGACACCAAACAAAGTATTGTCCCTGTCGTGTTGAGGAAGTTTGTAGCGGGTGCAGGCTTGGGTGTTTCTATGACTGTTGCAATAACAATGATTGTCACAACATTTACCCCATTGGCTACCACGCTAACATCAATCGGTACTGCGATTACAGCTACTATATTCACAGGATTAGCAGCCACGATCATTGGAGGTGCGGTTTTAATTGGATTGCCCGTTATTTTGATTGGAAGTTTATATGCCTATAAAGAATATAAAAAGCATAAAGATAATGAAGATGAAATTGATGGGTTATTAGAAGAATATAAAACAATTCAAAAACAATTTATATCGCAACAAAACTCGCCAGAATATCAAGCTTATGTAACACGTCTGAACACTCAATTAAATACATTGTCACAACAAAATGAAATGACAAGAGAAGTAGCTGAGAATGCATTGGAGCTACTGATTTATTTAGATCAGCTATGGGAAATTGATCCCACCTTAAAAGATGAAATTTCAAAAAATCAATACAATAACTTAAAATCAGGCTATATTGACTATCTTAATCGCTTAGTCACTCAGGTAAATGAAGCGGCTGAAGGAGCGAACAACGCCGTTAAAGGGCTAGATACTCAAGATATTGATATAAATATCAAGACAAAAGCCAGGACTATTTTGGAAACTTGCGAGAGGTTAGATCAATTAAACCGTGACTCAAGTCAATCAACTTATACTCAATCATCGATTTATCAAACTGCATTAACTTTACATGATCATGCAGTTAATAACTTAATCTTTGCTAATCCTACAAAACATGCTAATGAAAAACCTTATAAGCCATATACACCTACGAAAACCAGATGGTTTGATGGTGCAGTCTCTTTTTTAGGCGGTGCTGGTCTTGCAATTGGTCTTGGCGCATTCGCTCTTTCCTTTACACCGCCCGGGTTAATTTTTGTAGCAGTGGCAATCACGGTTGGCGCAATTGCATTAGGTGTGGGCGCACTGTTCGTTTATCTTGATTATGTCAATGCCAAAAAGCATGAAGAAAACGTTGAAAGCATTAAAGAGAATAATAAACAGTTAATGACAGTCAGAGATAATTACAAGGAGTTTCAGGAGCAACAAAAACATGAATTATTACAAAACAGAATCGCAACGCTTGAAGCTAAAGAAAAAGAAGCTAAAGAAAAAGCATTAGAAGCAGAAAAAAAGGCAGCTCAGCAACCAGTTCCTTCTAATTCGCAACCATACTTAACAGAAAACCTCCCAAATGTATCTTCAGTGCATTCAACATTGTTCCACAGTGATGGCCAGCAACCTGTAAAACCATCTGACAGCATTACATACAACAATGGATGTAATCAACAAAATTTAAACATTTCTTAATGTGAAAGATTCAGGCTAGCCTCTTTAAACTAATAGCGTTATATTACAATATAAGTAACATTATTAGACATATTAAAAATCGGAGGTTGCATGTTTTCTAACCCTAATGAAGATAAAAAAATATCGACTTTTGACCAAATCAGAAGAGAATATGATTTAGAAAATGTTTTTAAAAAACGTAAAGCTGCTGTTGAAGACTTGTTAAAACACAAAATTGCAGCACCCAAGGAGCCTGAGTTAGCGCCATCTTCTACTGGTGTGCAGATTAAAGCACCGCAAGTGATACCAAATGACAATCGATTAGATCAAGATGTTAAGCCATCAACAAATGATCATATTATCACCAAACCAAAATCAATTCATGTCAACGACAATGTACGTTCAGTTTCAATCCCTAAACTCGACAATGCAGAAATCGAAGCAATCATTCTGGATGCAGAAAAGAGCAACCTGCAAACTAAACCACTACTCGATGAAGAAATTGAAGAGTTTATTCGTGATATAGAAAAACGCTATGGGGTTCTTACCAATGAAGAGCAGACTGATGAGAAAATATTGATAGCAAAACCGTGTGTGAAACCAAAGATCGCTGATCAAAATATTAGAAAAGAGGATGATACTTTAAAGTTGGCAGTGGATGAGATCACATACCCACTAGCAACCGTGCAAAAAGTATCAAATATTGAGCCAACTGCAATCTTATCTGAAATCGTAACAATTCGTGATACTGATCCTACCTTAAGATATTTGATTGAAGAATTTTATCAAGTTCAGCGAATTTTTCACGATAACATGGCAAAGGTCGTTAAAATATTAGAAGAAAATCCGCCACCACGATTTCAAGCTCGCGAAAAAGTATTTCAGCAGATGTTGCAGCCTTTCAAAATATTGGCGCGCAACCCATTTAATGACAAATCGTGTGGTAATGATGTAGAAGACATTACACATATTATGCAAGTGATCAATCAACAAAACGTCAAATTTCGTGAGGCATTGTATGCCATGACTGAGGTGATTGCCAATGCAGACTTTGCACGCAATGTGATGATGGAAATCATTAAAAATAATCAGTCGATGGAAGCCATTCAAAAAGAATTAGGCTGTAATAATTGGAAGGTCGTGTGTGGCTATCTTGATCAACCAAGACAAAATTTATTTCGTTATATCTTAATCTTGGAAAGTATACAAAGACAATTACATAAAACAACAACTGTTGAAACCATTGACAAGTTACATCGTTTTACTCAGTCGATCAAAGCATTTACATTAGAGCCGTTACAGGAATTCAAAACCAAAGTTAACTCGATTGATTATAATCGTAACTTTATTACTATTTTAACACGTGCTGAATATGCGTTAAGAATATTATTATCGCTTGATTATGTAAAGAAGGAACAAAAACTGCAAAATATTAATTTTACGTTAACTCATCGTATCGATGCGGTGCTTGATTGTATTTTTACGGGGAAAAAGAATATCATTGAAGGCAGGCAAGATATCGATTTATTGTGCAAGGTATGTGTTGAATTTTTCCAAGAGATCATTGCTGAAAATGATGCCTTACTTAAGAAACATAGAGCGAATATGTCTTATTTGTCTTATGCTCGTAATTTAGTGAGTGCTACGTTATTTAGTTCGGATACCACTACGACAATTAATCCACAACTTGAATTACAAGACGTGATTAAAGAGCTTAATGACGCGCAGTTTATTGATGCGGCAAGAGATCTTGAAGAGAAAAAACAACAAGAGATCATTAAGAAAAAAACATTGTAATCAAGAGATCTTAGGAGATCGACATGCGATTTGTACTTTTTGTGTACATATGTATATCGATTTAAGATTACGCTTTAAGCTTAACGCTATAATATAGACGTGGCTCTCTTTATTCGTTGGTAAAGGAGGGTGGTATGAGCAAACAAATTCGTAAGTTGTTTTATGCAGTAATGATCACAGCATTAGTTGGTACAGCAGGGGATGCGATGGCAGCTCATCATTGGCATGGCCATGGCGGCGGTTGGCATAGATCAGGTGGGGTATATTTTTCTATTGGTGTACCCAACAATGGCTATTATTATGATGATTCATATTATTATCCAGATTATTACTATGACTATCGTCGTTGTCGCGTGATACCTGGACATTGGTATCGTGGATACTGGGTGCCAGCACATCGCGTGTGTTATCGTTAAGCATCCAGTCATGACAGAATGGTCACCCCGATTAAACAATCAATGCGGGGTGACAACTGTATGTCGTGTTATGTTTTTTTCCAAAATAAAACATCATAGCCATCATGTATGACGATTTCTTTATCATCAATTCCAATGTCACAAGCATCTTCGGTAAACCCACGATTTCCAAAGAAGAATACCACTTTGCCAAGAGTCATTAAATTATTATACGTCGCCCTACAAATCAGTACCGGTTCATTGCCGACAAAACCACCCACCACGGGACTTGAATTATTGATGGTGATATCAAATTTAAAGGGTTTGTTTGGTTGATGATATTCAAGTGGACTCACTTGATCAGCATTGCGAGGAGGCGTGTTTTTCTTTATTTCTTTAATCGATACCCATTCTAAGCCCGTGTTATTTCCAGAGAGTACATCGTATTTTGACATGATAAATGCATAACCAGCATAACTGATTCTGCAACCAGTCGGTGTCAGTTGGCCCGGGTAACTTGCAGTCTGCAGCACATTGTTTCCTATAAATGAGGCACGACAGATTGTAATAGATGCATTCCCATTTAATGCTGCATTAACCAATGTGGTTTTGGGCGGATGAGCATTATCAGCGGATATCCATTTTAGATTTGGAATGGACACTTCAGCTTGATGTGTTTGCATGGTTTTCAAAAAGTCGGTTAATTGTTTCGTATAAGTATTTAAGGTTTCAATTTGTATGTTTGTTTGCACGCCCTTTGTGCTTAAATAAACTTTCTCATTTGACCTTGCATAACTTTGATCAATTTGTGCAACGAGCGCTTGCAATTGCTGTATTTGTTTGGTTTTGGTATCTGTTTGTGCGGTAGCCTGATAAGAAAAAAACAATGCTGTTAATATGAATGATGCTTTAATGTGTTGAGTGAGTGTCATAATTATACCTCATGATTTATAATTGTCATTCACGCTTGTTATTTCAGAACGATAACAAGCGTGAATATATATGTAATTATTTTAATTTGACTACGTATCTATGGGAAGAATCCCCATGATTATCAGGATGTTTTTCTATTTGTTTTTCAAGTTCGATTTTATCTTTTCTACATTTATTTAAGATATCTTCGAGCGTGTCTGGTGCGATGATGCCTCCACCTAGCTCTACTGCTTTTTCTTGCAATTCAATTTCTTCGTTTAAAAGTTCTAACTCAGCCTTAAGATCTTCCAGGGATTTTGAAGTGACAGGTTCAAATGGTTCGATGGTGGTTGTTTGTGGTCTAAACATGGGCATTAATCCTTATGTTAAAAAAAGAGCTTAACACAAGTTTTCGTGAATAGTACACTGCTAAAGCAAATCCATTTTCATGGATTGCTTCGTCACAAAAAACGTTCAACAAGAACTAAGGAAATAGTAGGGTGGATTAGGTGCGTTTTTTGCACCGTAATCCACCAAATTTAAAAATATCATTATTATCTTTGGTGGATTACGGCAAAAAGCGCCTAATCCACCCTACTATTTCCTTAGTTCTTGTTGAAATAGGATTTATTGGTAAAATTCGTGGGGAGACATCAGGGATTTGTTTAGATGATTGCATTTTTACTCGCCTTGTTTAATTTTTTTATCTAATTCACGTAAATAATTTAGTTTTTCAGTAATTTTTGCTTCTAAACCACGTGGTGTGGGATGATAATAAATACGCGGTGTCACATCGTTCGGAAAAAAATTTTCACCTGCAGCATATGCGTCTTTCTCATTGTGTGCATAACGATATTCCTCACCATAACCTAAATTTTTCATAAGAGCAGTGGGTGCATTGCGTAAATGCAGGGGCACTTCAAATGAACCATGAGTTTTAATATCTTCTTTGGCAGCATTAAATGCAGTGTAAATTGCATTACTTTTTGCTGCAACGGCCATGTAAACTAACGCTTCAGCAATGGCCAGTTCCCCTTCCGGTGAACCGAGTCGCTCATACACAAGACAGGCATTCAGTGCGATTTCAAGAGCGCGTGGGTCAGCAAGGCCAATGTCTTCGGTGGCCATGCGAATGAGACGACGTGCAATGTACTTTGGATCGCAGCCACCATCTAACATACGGCAAAACCAATATAATGCTGCATCGGGCGATGAACCACGAACTGATTTATGCAAAGCAGAAATTTGATCGTAAAATGCATCGCCCTCTTTATCAAAACGCCTGATATTTTCTTGAATCACATCATGCAATAATTCTTTGGTGACAATTAATTTATCACTTTTACTCTGTGCAACATCTGCGATGATTTCAAGTAAATTTAATACTTGACGCGCATCGCCATCTGCTGCTTGCACCAAAATTGATTGTAACTCGGCTGGAAAGTTTAATTCGATGTGACCCAGTCCATTGGTTTTATCTTGCAGTGCTCGTTGCAAGACTTGCAATAAGTCAGCATCTGATAAACGTTTTAATACATACACGCGTGTTCGTGATAATAACGCGTTATTTAATTCAAATGATGGGTTTTCAGTTGTTGCACCAATTAAAATGAACGTGCCATCTTCGACAAAAGGCAAAAACACATCTTGCTGTGCTTTATTAAAACGATGGACTTCATCAATGAATAAAATAGAAGCTTCTTGATGGTGTTCTCTTGCTGCTTTGGCATCTTCCACGGCTTTACGAATGTCTTTGACTCCAGAAAATATGGCGGATAAACGCACAAAACGAGCATGGGTTTGCTTGGCCATGAGTTGTGCTAATGTTGTTTTACCGCTTCCTGGTGGCCCCCACAAAATCATGGAGTGTAATATACCTTGCAAAATAGCCCGTCTTAAGGGCTTACCTTCGCCTAAAATATGCGATTGCCCGATAAAATCGTCGAGTGAAGTAGGACGCAAACGTTCTGCTAGTGGTTGGAATGAAGGTGATTTAAAGAGATCTTCGTTTTTTGTCATACTTAAAGGCGGTTATTCCGCCTTCTCAGCGGCAGGGCCTTTCCCGTCTTTATGTCTAAATGTGATGCGGCCTTTTGTTAAATCATAAGGCGTCATTTCCACAGTAACTTTATCACCTTTTAGAATGCGAATATAATTTTTACGCATTTTGCCAGAAATATGGGCAAGGATAATGTGCCCATTTTCAAGTTGCACACGAAACATTGTATTGGGTAGGGTGTCAATAACGCTACCTTCCATTTCGATCTGTTCTTCTTTTGCCATATTTACCTGTCTCAATTTATTTAGTAGTCGATAGTATATCTGATTTAATAGTGGTTTCTAAGCTTTCCAAGTACTTATCTGCATCCAGTGCCGCCATACACCCTGTGCCTGCTGCAGTAATGGCTTGACGATAGCTTGGGTCTGAGACATCACCTGCTGCAAATACACCCGGGATATTGGTCGAAGTGGCATTATTGGCCGCACCGCTTTTTATCGTGATGTAGCCATTTTGCATGTTGAGCTGTCCTTCAAAAATGCCGGTATTGGGTTGATGACCAATGGCAATGAACACCCCTGTGGCATTTAAGGTTTTTGTGGCTTCGGTTTTTTTGTTTTTGATGCGAACGCCAGTGACGCCTGTTGAATCGCCTAATATTTCATCGATTTCACTGTCCCATTCAATAGCGATTTTACCTGTTTCTTTTTTATGCATGAGGCGGTCTGTCAACATTTTTTCAGCACGTAATTTGTCACGACGATGAATGAGGGTGACGTGAGCTGCAATATTAGAAAGGTAAAGCGCTTCTTCAACCGCAGTATTACCACCACCGATTACGACCACGTTTTGGTTGCGATAAAAGAAACCATCACAGGTTGCGCACGCTGACACGCCTTTGCCTTTAAAGGCTTCTTCAGAAGGTAAGCCTAGGTATTTAGCACTGGCACCGGTTGCCACAATGAGTGCATCGCAAGTGTAGGTATTGTTGCCTTTTAAGGTAAACGGGCGTTCAGATAAATTGGCTTCAGTGATTTCATCATAAATGATTTCCGTATTGAAGCGTTCTGCGTGTTTCTTCATGCTTTCCATGAGGTCTGGGCCTAATAAACCTTCAGGGCCACCTGGCCAATTGTCGACATCAGTGGTGAGAGATAATTGACCACCTGGCGTTAATCCAGTGATTAATACGGGTTTTAAGTTAGCGCGGGCTGCATAAACGGCTGCTGTCCAACCGGCAGGCCCTGAGCCTAATATAATTAAACGATGGTGTATCGGTGCTGTCATTCTACTCATTCTCATTTTTTTCAAGGTAGTATATAGTACGAAATGTCATCCCATTGGTAAACGAATTCTATGCGAAAACGTTCAAAGCAAGCAATTAAAGCAAAAAAACGTTGGTCTTTATCTAAGACCATGCAGCACCGATTAACGGAAGGTTTATTTTTGTTCATCGTTGCTTGTTCTGTGTTTTTATTCATTTCTTTATCAACTTATCATGCAGGCGATCCAGGCTGGTCTACGTCTAAAGGCGGTGAACGCATTCAAAATAGTGGCGGTTGGATGGGTGCATGGCTTGCTGATGTGTTTTTATCATTTTTTGGAATCGTTGCCTACTTATTCCCTTGTGTATTGGTATTATCGAGTTGGTTGAGGTTGGATGATGATAAAGAACAAGCGATATCGCGGGATTGGTTGCTCCGATTAATAGGATGGGTATTATTTTTAGCCAGTAGCTGCAGCCTGATTAATCTTTATTGTAAAATCCAAAATACTTGGCCTGCAGGATTTGGAGGGGTGGTAGGCAGCATTGTCAGTTTTTATTTATCACGATTATTGAATCAGCCTGGTAGCACCATCTTCTTAGTGACGACACTTTTTGTCGGCATCACCTTATTGACTGGTTTTTCATGGTTAAAGCTTATCGATCGCTTGGGTGAATATTGTTATCACGTCATACAATATGGCATACAACAATGCAAACGCGGCTTTCGAAATCACATCGACAATTGGCAGACCAAGAAAACAGACAATACACCGCTGGTCACTAAATCGATTCCGCCGGTAATCGATATTTCACCAGCGCCTCCTGCAAAAAAAATGATCGAAGTGTTGCCGGCAAAAGTAGAGCGGCCAACAAGGGCGATCAAAAAACCTGAACGCATTATTTCTGATCATGTGTTAACCAAAGGCACCTTGCCGCCATTATCACTGCTACAAGATGCTGTGCAAAAAGCTGATAGGCCATTTACTTCTTATTCATTTGAAGCATTGTCTGAATTAGTGGAGACGAGATTACACGACTTTGGTGTGGAAGCCAAAGTCATGGGCATTTATCCAGGGCCCATTATTACTCGTTTTGAACTCGATTTGGCACCTGGCATTAAAGTCAGTAAAATTGCGGGGTTGGCTAAAGACATTGCACGTTCTTTATCGACAGTCAGTGTGCGCGTGGTGGAAGTGATTCCGGGTAAATCATATATCGGCCTTGAAATTCCGAATGAACATAGAGACATTGTGACTTTAAAAGAAGTCTTGTCATCTGATCGTTATAAAGAAGCAACTTCTTATTTGAGTCTTGTGTTAGGAAAAGACATTGCGGGTATGCCGGTTGTCGTTGATCTTGCTAGAATGCCGCATTTATTAGTGGCAGGGACAACGGGTTCTGGAAAATCAGTCAGCCTTAATACGATGCTATTAAGCTTGCTTTATAAAGCAAGCCCAATGGATGTGCGCCTCATTTTAATTGATCCCAAAATGCTGGAATTATCCGTGTATGAAGGCATTCCGCATTTATTGACGCCCGTCATCACTGACATGAAAGATGCGGCTAATGCGCTCCGTTGGTGTGTCGCTGAAATGGATAAACGCTATCGTCTCATGAGTTCGCTCGGTGTGCGTAATCTTGCAGGTTACAATGAAAAAGTACTGCAAGCGAAGAAACAAGGCGCACCACTTTACATGCCGGGTGTTTTAATCAAAACCGAAGAAGATGCAAAAATAGAATTAACGCCATTACCATTGATCGTCGTCATTATTGATGAGCTTGCTGATATGATGATGGTGGTGGGTAAGAAAGTAGAAGATTTAATTACGCGTATTGCACAAAAAGCGCGTGCTGCGGGTATTCATTTGATTTTGGCAACGCAACGCCCATCCGTGGATGTGATCACAGGTTTAATTAAGGCCAATATTCCCACTCGTATTGCGTTTCAAGTGTCATCACGCATTGACTCGCGCACCATTTTAGATCAACAAGGTGCAGAACAATTACTAGGACACGGTGATATGTTGTATTTACCGCCAGGCGCGGGGGTGCCGATGCGCGTGCATGGTGCTTATGTGGCGGATGAAGAAGTGCATCGCGTGGTGGCTTGTTGGCGCACTTATGGTGAACCACAATTTTTACATGAAGTCACACAAGATAATGATGAGGGGGGTGCGTCTTCAGATGGTATGGGTGGAGATAGCGATCAAGATCCATTGTATGCTGATGCTGTTAAAATCGTGCTTGAAGCACGGCGTGCTTCAATCTCCTTAGTACAAAGGCGCCTTCGGATCGGATATAATCGTGCTGCCCGTTTAATGGAACAAATGGAAACGAGTGGTATTGTCAGTGTCATGGACCATAGCGGTAATCGTGAAGTATTAATGAGTGCGGATTCCTAATGAAAAAATTATTGCAAAAATTATATGTTGTATTGATTATTAGCTTGTTTAATGTTGCTTTTGCATCACCCAGTGATGATTTAAGTCGTACCTTAAATCGTACACGTTCGATGAAAGCCAATTTCGTGCAAACGACTTATGACAATCGCGGCAAAGCGGTGCAAGTATCCAAAGGCCAACTTGCCTTTATTCGCCCAGGAAAATTTCGCTGGGAAGCAAGAGAACCCATGCCGCAACTCATTATTGCAAATGGTGGACGTCTTTGGATCGTTGATCCTGATTTAATGCAAGTCACCATTCGCAAAGTGAAAAAAGAATTTGGTGATACACCGACGATGCTGTTAAGCGATAATGTGGTGCAACTTGAAAAGCGATTTTCTGTAGCCGTATCCAATAAAAATGATTTAGTGACCTATACATTAAAACCAAAAACTGGGGAGAGTTCATTTGTGCTCATTCAGTTGCAATTTAAGCAAGATCAGATCGTTGCCATGCAATTAGAAGATCAACTTGGGCATACGACTCGCATAAATTTTACTCATGTTGTTGAAAATCCAGCTTTGTCTCAAGCGTTGTTTCAATATGTGCCTAAAGCAGGCATGGATGTGATTAATGAGGGGTGAGCGTACCCATTGTTTCCGGCAAAGGGTGGTGTTAATATCGCTTCAAAATTATAAAAAGGCAGTACCCTATGCAATCGAATACGAATATCACCACCAGTCAATTATCACCAGAAACAATAGAAGCGATCTCTAAGATTCAAAAGCTTATTCGTGCCCAATATGCAAGCGATAAATTCAAAATAGCTACCGACATTGAATTGCGTGATATTACCAACACCAACATGCTCAAACTTTACGCGAGACTGAAAGAATGTAGAGACCTCCCAGAACAAATCCGCGCACAAATTACCCAAGAAAAACGACACGCAAACGATGCTTTAACACCGCTCGAACACAAATTATACAGCAAACTGTTGAATAAGCCGCTGTTACTTAATCATGCTACTCCAACACCAGATTTGATCAATCAATCAGGCTATCTGTATTCTACTCGCATGTTGAGCGCCAAAGGGATTAATGTGCGCACACATACGGCTTCTTGTCTTAACCAAGATTATTATGTCTTTTTTTCCTATGGTTATTCACCCGATGTGAAAACCGTGCGTTTTCTCGGACAATCAGATGTGTTTGTCTTCAACTTTGATGAATTTGCGCGCAAAGAACCCGAGAGATTAGCCGGCACGTGGTCAAGTGGTCACTTTTATGCTTATGCGCAACAGCAATTTTCTGAACCCATCATTTATAAATTCAATAATGACACAACGCGCGTGAATGCATTATATAAAATAAAACACTCACCGTTTCCTGAATTTGTGCATCAATATGAATTTCACACGGGCGATAGTGTTGTGCGTCAAACCGTGCGCTTTGAAGATGAAGTGATTGCAGGGTCTGACATCAAATCATGGCACGCACTACGCTTAATTGAATTCATACGATTTTTATCGCCAAAAATTCGTGATGCTATTTTAACGTCATGGGACAATGACAAACTCATTGATCAGTTATTTGATACTATCTTCTCGCCTGGCTCTGCAGAAATGCATATTCCACAAGTGATGGCTTGTGCTAAAGAATATACAAACTATGTGCCTAGAGAGAAATCCGCGTCTGACCTATATGAGATCAATGATTATCTCACAGCCGCAACTTCAGGTGTGGACATCCTGCGTAAGCTATTAAGCAAAAATAAGTCTATCTTGACAGCTAAATATACACAAGGCAAACACAAAGGGTTATCTTTGTTAAATATTGCAGTTCAGAAAAATGACATTGCTTCAGTGCGTTTATTATTAGAGCTAAACAGCGTAGTCAACGAACCTTATATTAATACTGCGCAATCAGGAACTTGGTATTATGCGACGAGAACCGCTTTACAAGATGCGATTGAAGCCAAAAATGTTGCTATGATACATTTATTATGTGACACCGAGATCGACAATGCCTCTCCTCAAGTGAGCATCACTTATCGTGCTAGAGTGTCTCTACTTGACATGTATACCGCAATTGCAAATCATGTCGATCAAGATTTATTTATTTATCTCTTACAGCACTATCAGTATCAACAAGAAGAGTTAAATCTATTATTATTTCTGTCTAGTTATTATAACAACGTGATGGCAATTAAAGTCTTGCTCAAAACGGGCGCTAATCCGAATGCGACTTGTGCAATACGTCAAACAGAAGACAATGCCCATTTGATTCCCCCAAGTCTTCATGGCACCGCACTAACTGTGGCTGCAGAATGCGGGCACTTTGGTGCAGCGGAAATTTTACTTGCATCTCTCGCCACTGACAGTAATGCATGCGTTCAAGAAGATTATTTGCTCTACAAAGAAGGGCGCGGAAAATCACCGCTCATCGCAGCCATTAAGGGTGCGCTTACTATCAACGATCCGCATAACAGTAATAATGATTTTTCCGTGCAAATTGACGAAAAACGATATGGGAAGACAGACACCAGGAACATAAATAACTACTGTGAGATTGTTAAACAGCTGATCGCAAAAGGTGGTGATTTGCTTTATACAGCAGGAAATGGGGAAAGTGTCCTTAACATGCTGCATGATCAGATAAAGAATGGCAAGCCTTTACCGAGTGAATTGGAAAAAATTTATCATCAATTATTAAACGATAAAACGCTAAGTGCATTAGAACAAAAAGCAAATCAAGCAAAAAACACCCAGCATTTTTATCATAAGAGTTATGCCATCATCACCGCACTGAATAAAGATAATGAATTGGTTGTGTTGCTAGGTAACACGAAACAGAATGGCACACATTGGACTTCCCCAGGTGGTCACATCGATTATATACATGATCGTGATGGCGCAGATGCTGCCATTCAACTGGCAGCACGTCAAATCGGTTTAGATTTAAATCAAGCAGAAAAACGTGACGCTGTGACTCGTTATGTCGAAACGCTTAGCTATCAAAAAGCAAATAGTGATACGAATGAAAAAGAAAATCAGATCGATGAACGCACAATTGAAATTCATCATTTTCATTTAAAGAAAAGAGCGCAAGAGCAACGGTTTCACAAAAGTTTGAATGCAACGTCTGCTCATCGTGCACATACAGTGAGTGTCTTTAATGAAACCCATTTTGTTAAATTAACTGATTTGAAATTATCATTGATCACTTTTCAAGGTGTTGTGCTGCCGATTTATTATTATCAAAACCGACCAGTGTCATATAAAATATCGGTTAAATTAGCTGAAATGCAAGACATCAAAGGGGTTGATTTTGATCAAGCTTATCGACTTGCGACTAAGTTAAGTGTGAGGTGGGATGCTACCTTGGATGATGCAATCCTCGCGGGCGATTTAGCGAGCATTAAGCTATTATCTACCTCATTCATCAATCAACACTCTCGATCTACTATATTGTTAAAAGCCATTCAGCATCACCAAAACGAGATTGCGACCTTTCTTTTAAATAATGATATCGTCTTAACATCAAGCGATTTTTACCAGTTATTTTACAAACTCAATACACCACAACCGATTTATTCGGAAGAATTACTCTTATTGTTGCATGAAAAACATCGAACATTAAGTTTTGTATACTTAGCCAAATATGCAGGACATCATGGGTGTAAAAAATTAATAGAAAAGTTTTCAGCTGATAAAGAATTACTAAATAAAGCACTCAATGGTGCAATAACAGCATGCAATATTGAGGCATTCGATGCCATTTGCGCACTATGGCAGGCTAACTATGATAGAAAAGAGCTTACAAAATCAATTCAAGATACGATTGATTATAAAGAATGGGACTCTTTCAAAACCACTGAAGCTTGCAAGCTCGTTTTAGCATTCACTCACCATCTTATTTCTAAGAACTATTCCCAAGTTATAAACGCTATTCTTTTCAATCGTGGTGTTCAAGCGTTACACGAGATGGTGAAAGGGGATCTTGATCAGAAACGAGTCAGCAGTGATGGAACACTTGCCATCTTAGAAGAAGACATTAATCAATTTGCCTTACTCATTCACAACGATCCACAATCTACTTTACTCTTTGACACAAATCGAGACTATGTTGCGCAGTATTATCGAGTATTAGATACAACGGAAAACCTATATTCTATCTACAAGGCTATGAAAAAAATACCACAATATCAAGCATTAGCAGAAAAATACCGCTGTATGGTGACAGCGCAGCCTGTGTTAGCGCTATCGTTTGCCATACAAGAAAGAAACACGACTGATATTGATCGTATTATTCTCAATCATCATACTGATCCAACGCTACAACACTATATCAAGCACGGAGCTCCTTCTTTTGTCGGCTTGCAAGATGATGCAGGTGATGATTTATTACAACGCGCTGTAAAACACAACTCAATTGAAGTGGTTAAATTTATCATAGACAAGGAAAAGTATTCAAAAGCTTATAATTTTTCATTCGATCTGTGTGACCGCGATTACAGAAGTCCACTTGCTAATGCGCGTCGGCTTGGCTTTACGGAAATTGCAAACTTATTAAAAGCAGAAGGCGCACAAGACATTGTGCCTGAACATGAAAAGAATAAACCCGAGACGATCGCGGCACCTTTTGAGATGCATGCAAAATGGATTAATGAAGAAACTTACTTACAGCCATTTAAATCGAGCTACTCACTAAAAAAATGGAATTTATATGAACTTCCTGTTGAACGCATCTCGCATGGTGCGCAACATGCTTGCCGTGTGGCGATCCTCTCACGTATTTTTTTGAATTTTTATCGCGCACTGGGCAATCAAGAAGCGCTCGCCATGAGCGAGGAAGATATTAAACTCTTGCAAATCGCAGCACTCTGTCACGATGCCATGCGTGAAAATGATGGTGTAGATTACTATGAACAGCAAAGCGCTGATTTTTGTGAAAATTATTTAAAATCAATGGGTGTTAATAACGAAAAAGCACATTATTTTGCTAACGCCATTGTCGAGCGCGACAAAACACTCATTGGTCGCATCATCCAATCAGCTGACTGCATTGATATCACACGCTGTCTTTCATTATTTTATATCAATCGCATGTCAGCCTATCAAGATGCTGATGCCAATTATCGTTGCGAATTAAGTACAATGGTAAAAGAAGTGATGGCGCTGCAAGAAAAACAATACGATACGAAATGTGATGTGACTGCCATACTCGAAGGAACGGATGTCATCATTGCAACAGCGAAGAAAACACGCAACGCCAATCGCTATGAATTAAAACAAAGTTATGAGCAAGATAGACAATTGCTGCAAAAAATACAAGATGAATTAAAAGACTATCCTACTTTATCTTTCTATTACCACGATCCGAAAGTGTTTAATGTTCAACACACAGAGAGCGAGAAAGCAAAATGGACGGATGTGAAACAGACTGCATTTTATACATCGCCTATGATATCGCAAGCAGGGCAAGATGGCTGGCAACTATATTGCTATAAAGATCAGCTCAGTGCAATGCGCTCCTTAATGTGGATCAAAGAACAAATCGGCAAGGATTATCCTGATTTGCAAAAATTTGGGCGTGTAATACACACACCAAACTATGCAGAAACGCCTTACCGTTTTCGTTTGTCAAAGGCGCAACATGAAAAATTGCAAACAGTTTTGGCGAGCGATAATATACAAACTCAACGAATGCAAGAAACTGTCAATCTATCCCAAAATCATCCATCTCCTTTTTGGCAACAAAAGAGTAATGATCAACCCAGTGTATCTGTACAGAGTGAGGTTCCGTTACAAATAAAATCACCTTTTCCTACATCATGATTTTATCAAGTTTCAACAAGAACAAAGGAAATAGTAGGGTGGATTAGGTGCGTTTTTTGCACCGTAATCCACCAAACCTCAATATTCATTATTTAATGCAAGTCACCATTCGCAAAGTGAAAAAAGAATTTGGCGATACACCAACGATGCTGTTAAGCGATAATGTGGTGCAACTTGAAAAGCGATTTTCTGTAGCCGTATCCAATAAAAATGATTTAGTGACCTATACATTAAAACCAAAAACTGGGGAGAGTTCATTTGTGCTCATTCAGTTGCAATTTAAGCAAGATCAGATCGTTGCCATGCAATTAGAAGATCAACTTGGGCATACGACTCGCATAAATTTTACTCATGTTGTTGAAAATCCAGCTTTGTCTCAAGCGTTGTTTCAATATGTGCCTAAAGCAGGTATGGATGTGATTAATGAGGGTGGATAGCGTAACTCTGAGTATTTTTTGCAAATTGCTTTTCTAAAATGTTATGCAAATTCGATCATGCAACAGCATATCTCACATAAACATGTGGAAGTGAATGTTTTGCACGACTACGATGGGGTTTAATTATAATCTCAATATCTTGATTCAACATAAACAGCAGCTTAAACAGTCTTTCAACAGAAAATCCTGATAAACGGCCACGACTTAAGGCAGAAATTTTTGGTTGATCAAGACCTAATAATTTAGCTGCATTTGTCTGATTTAATTTTCTTTTCTTGATCAATTGATTAATTTGAAAAGCAAGCTCAGCTTTTACTAGATATTCTTCTGGTTGTGATACAGCTAAATCAGCAAAAACGTTTCCGCTAGATTCTTCTATTGTAATGTTGGGTACTTTATTTTTGCTCATATTTATTACCTCTTTTGTTTTAATGTCTGCTTAAGTTGTTTTAATCGTTCTTTAATGATAACGATCTCTTCTTTAGGTGTCTCTATTCCCTTTTTCGATTTCTTTTGAAAAGCATGTAGTACATACACCGCATTCCCTATGTTGACTACGTAAATTGCGCGATAAGCATTTTTATCATGGTCGTTTACAATTTCATAAATGCCAGAACCATGGCCTTTAAACAGTTTTACTGATTCATGCGTCTTGCCTAATTGAGCGACATACAGAGCAAAACCTATTTCTGAACGCACTTCATCTGGAAAATCCAATAAATCTTTTTTACTGCTCCCCACCCATTGTAAACTTTTCACCACAGCCTCCTTACATTAAAATTATATGCCAACTTTAGCATAATTTTATTAACAATTCATTATTTTTTTATTCTAATTTAATCATAAAGTTAAGGAAAAAATATTTGAGTCTTTTACTTTGTAAGATGGTGTTTACTCAAAATGAGGGGATTATTGAGCACGGTAATGCGCGTCGGTTTGGCTTTACGGAAATTGCAAACTTATTAAAAGCAGAAGGCGCAAAAGACATTGTGCCTGAACATGAAAAGAATAAACCCGAGA